>Ga0209635_10000495_pt1 | contig 27048 bp, 18 predicted proteins | sample DeeMarSWOR230_32_FD_187463 | JGI IMG/M metagenome (GOLD analysis project Ga0209635, IMG submission 187463) | Marine sediment microbial communities from White Oak River estuary, North Carolina - WOR-2-30_32 (SPAdes) (version 2) | ecosystem: Environmental > Aquatic > Marine > Intertidal zone >...
CGGCCGTGATCAGGACGGGTGTGCTGCGCTCGCCCGGTGCAGAGCGTGAGGTATTCGCAGGCAGTGTCAACGTGGCCGAGGGCGCTCTGATCTACTACGTGTATAGAGCGGCCCCTTCAGCTTCGGAACCCGAGCCGCCGGCTGGCGAGGACTGCATCGAGTACGTGCGCACGGACGTGGTCGGCGCTCTGGGCCCCTACATCGACACCGACTCCGACCCCAACAGTGTTCACCGTGAGTTCGACTCCCCGCGCGGCTGGCACGGCGATGTGCTGGCCCGCTGGTCCAAGCCGCCCGCCGTGATCTGCGACGGCGATGAAGTCTCCTACTTCATGGAGATCATCAACAACAGCATCCACCCCGAGGACCCGGGTGGCTACGCCGGCTCCATCACCCTCGGCCCCACACCCTCGTTCACCGTGAGCTTCGAGTGCGAGGACACCGACGACCGGCCTCCGGCGCACCAGCTCCACGTCATGATATCGCAGCCCGGCGGCACCAGTCGCTGCACGGCCGTGATCAGGACAGGTGTGCTGCGCTCGCCCGGTGCAGAGCGTGAGGTATTCGCAGGCAGTGTCAACGTGGCCGAGGGCGCTCTGATCTACTACGTGTATAGAGCGGCTGCGGCAGGACCCAAGCCATAGGCCAGATCCTGCTCAGAGGTCTTGCAGGCCAGCTACCCAGGCGACCCGCCGGTGGCGGGGACGTGTACACTTTCCCGATACGGCGTGTGATGTCATAATGCCGGTCATCATCGCGCTAGTAGTCCAAATGAACTCCTGAAGGAGGGCCCAACCATGAGATGGTTCCGTGCACGAATCCCGTTTCTACTTGCGATTGGACTGGCTGTCGCTTTCATGGTCGCAAGCTGCGACGATGACGCTGGCGGTCCCCCTGCCGGACTCACCGTAGGGCAGCTCGAAGCCTTCATGGGGGAGGTCCCCTCCGTGCTGATCCCGGCGATCGCCGACGGCTACATCCGTTTGATTGAGGCTGCTCAGGGCGGCCAGCCTGATGGGGTCACGATCACCGACCTTGGCGGTGGCAGCTACGAGGCCACGATCGAGTTCGACTTCGATTTAGATGGTACCATTGAGACGACCGTCTCGGGTAGTGGCAGCACCCAAAGCGGCATCTTCCAGGTCACCGATATCACCGGCCGAGACCTCACCAGCTCGGGATCGATCACGGCCACGGATGTCGGGGGCTTCATCGAAATCCAAACCACAGGATTCGAGGCTGACAAGCGCGGCCTGACCATTGACTGCGACGATGAATCGTTCGTCGTAATGGGTCTGACGAGTCCGTCCGAGCCGGTCTTGTATGGGGACCTCTGTATCACCGCCGGCAACATCGACATGACTGTCTACTTCGAGGATGACGGCATGGGCGGTTACACGACCCGCGTAGAGGGGACGGCCGGCGGAGAGCCGTTCGAGTTCACGGTCGACTGAGCCCTGGGCTCCGGGTTACACTCTCACACACGTCAAGGCCGCTATTCCCGAGGAACTCTCGACCTCGGGCATAGCGGCTTTCGTATGACAACGGTTGGTGCCGCCCGGCGCGTCGGCTACGCCCCTACGATCCGCTTGTCCCCGCCTCCTCGAGGCGATCCACGAGCACGGTCGCGGTCAGCGTACCGGTGACGTTCGTCGCCGTGCGAGCCATGTCGGGGATCCGGTCCACGCCGAGCAATACGGCGAGCCCGTCCAACGGAATTCCCACCGTGCCGAGCGCCGGGGCGAGGCTCAACACGCTGCCGCCCGGTATGCTCGGCACGGTGAAGGAGACGATGACCGTCGCCAGGACCGCGCCGCCGATGCCGGAGACCGCCAGGGGCACCCCGTAGAGCCAGGCGAGGAACATCAAGCCGGCACCCTGGAAGACAGCGCTGCCGGCGCGACCCAGTCCGGCCCCCAGCGGGATAACGAAGCCAGATACCGTGCGTGATACGCGCAGCTCGTTATCGGCGGCTTCCAGCATCGCCGGCACCGTGGCAGGTGACGAGACCGTCGCTGCCGCGATCACCTGGGGGCTCACGCACCCTTTGAGGAACTTCCTGACAGGCATTCGACCGAGAGTCCGAACGGCCGGCACGTACACCAAGGCGACGAACGCCAGCAGCGCCACGAGCACGGCGACGACGAAGGCGATCAGGCTCTGCAGCATCGCCCAGCCGGCACGGGCGGTGACCGGCGCGGCCAGCGCGAAGATGCCGACCGGAGCGATCCACAGAATCCAATGGGTCAACTTGATGAGCGCGGCGGCGATCGCACGAGCCAACCCCATCAGACCCTCCCGCTCTTTCTCGGGCAGCACTCCCGTGGCGGCTGCCAACAGCACCACAAACACGATGAGTGGCAGCAATGCGCCCTCGGCGGCGGCCTGGAAGGGGTTGCTCGGTATGAGACTGAGCAGGAACTCGATGGGGCCCGGAAGCGTGGGAGCTTCCACCATTTCGGGCGTTATCGCCTGCGCAGCCGCCTCGCTCGCCAGTGGCAGGAGCGCGCGCATCACAGCCATTCCCAGAAGAACACCGACGACGCTCGTCAGCGCGAAGAACCCCATCGCCGCCCCACCCATCCTGCCCAGTCGCCGCAGGTCGCCCAGCGAGGCGACGCCGACGAAGATGACGGCAGCCACCAGCGGGATGACGACCATCTTGAGCAGGTCGACGAAGGCTACCCCGATGGGATCGACGCCTTCGGCGACCCCGAGCAGCAGCGGGGCCTGCGTAATCGCGGCGGCGAGGCCCAACAGGAGGCCTGCCACCAGACCCAGCACAATGGCGATCTGGAGCTTTACCGGCACGGCGGCTCACATACTAGACGTTCTGCGGAATTTCGTTGGACCGATCGACAGGCGTCAACGGGTCGAACCTCTTCGTGCTTATCACGTTGGCGGCCGGTGAAACCCGGCGCCCAGCGATTCGTAGTGTCCTCTGTAGCGGGCCGAATCACCCCACCAGAGCTGTGACGCCATGGACGAGATCTGGCAGGACATCAAGTATGCGATGCGCTCGCTGCGGCGCGGCCGCGCCCTGATCGCCATCGCCATGCTCTCGCTGGCAATCGGGATCGGCGCCAACACGACGATTTTCAGCGCGGTCGACGTCTTCATGCTGCGGCCGCTGCCCTACCCGGATTCCGACGAGCTGTACTCGGTCTACACGACGAACCACGAGCGCGGCTGGAGCCAGGTCTCCTTCTCGGTGCCCGACTTCGCCGACCTGCGCGAGCGGAGCCGCACTCTGGATGTGGCGGCGACGCGCTACCTGAGCTTCAACCTGTCGGAGGGCGATCGGCCGGAGCGGCTAAGCGGCGTCCAGGTAAGCTCGAACTTCTTCCGGATGCTGGGCGTGCAGCCAGCGCGCGGCCGGGCGTTCACGCCGGAGGAGGAGGTCGAGGGTCGACACCATGTGGCGATGATCAGTGACGGCCTGTGGCAGCAACGCTTCGGCGGCGATCCCGACGTGCTGGGCCGGGTCGTGCTATTGGACGGTGAGCAGTACACGATCGTCGGCGTGATGCCGCCCAAGTTCTGGTTCATCGGGCCGGGCACTGAGATCTGGGTACCCTTCTACATAACCGGCAAGGAGCACCGCAACAGCCACTACATCGCAGTCCATGCGCGTTTGAGACCGGGCGCCACCCCGGAGCAGGCGCAGATCGAGGCGGAGCGCATCGCCGGGCGGCTGGCAGCCGAGTACCCGGATACCAACGCGGGCAACGGCGCCGTGCTCATCACACTGCACCGCGACGTGTTCAACGAGGGCTTTCGGACAGGTTGCCTGACCAGCACAGTGGCCGTCCTCTTTCTCCTCCTCATCGCCTGCGCCAACGTCGCCAACCTGCTGCTGACGCACGCGGCAGGGCGCGAGCGCGAGGTGGCCGTGCGCACGGCACTGGGCGCTGGCCGTGCTCGCATCGTTCGCCAATTCCTGGCCGAGGCGCTGATCCTGGCAGCTGCCGGCGCGGTTCTGGGAACCGGCCTCGCGGTCTTCGGCATCCGCGGCCTGCTATCAGTGATGCCGGGCTGGTTCCCACGCATCGACGAGATCGGCCTGAACCCCCGGGTGCTCGGCTTCACGGCGCTGGTCACGATGCTCAGCGCCATCCTGGTCTGCCTCGGCCCCGCGGTCCAGAACACCAAGCTGAACATGGTGGAGTCGCTCAAGGAGGGTGGTCGTGGCGGCACGGCGGTTCGCGGCGCGCGCCTCAGGAAGGCGCTGGTCGTCGTCGAAGTATCGCTGGCTCTGGTGCTACTGGTGTCGTCGGCACTGCTCGTCCGGGGCTTCATCAACATCCGCCTGGCCGACCGCGGCTTCGACGAGAGCGATGTGCTGGCTTTCATGCTCGCGTTGCCCGAGCACGAGTACCCGGACTCGGCATCCACCATCGCGTTCCACACGGATCTGCGCGAGCGCCTGTCGTCGCTTCCCGGCGTTAGGAGCGTCGGCGCGACTAGCATCCTGCCGCTGCACGGGAGCAGCGGGACCTATTACTGGCTCCCCGGCGAGGACATCGAGAGCGACCTGCAGCGAAAGATCACGAACACCATGACCGTTTCGCCGGGCTACTTCGAGGCGCTGGACATACCGATCCTCCAGGGACGCGTAATCGAGGATCGCGACCGCCCGGCGGCCTCCCGCGTCGTCGTGGTCAACGAAGCGATGGTGGAGCGGCACTGGCCCGGCGAGAACCCCATCGGCCGCGAACTGGTGGTCTATTCGGGGCCCAAGCAGATCGTCGGCGTCGTCCCGAACGTCTACTACAACAACGACGTGCAGAGCGTCGGGCCCATGGTCTACTTCTCGGCCTATCAGGGCGGCAACCGCTACCTGGACTGGGTGATCGAGACCGACGTGGCCCCCGAGACGCTGGTAGAGTCCGTGCGCCAGGAGGTTCTGGCCATCGATCCCAACCTGCCGGCCTACAACATCCGGCCGCTGAAGGCGCTGATCGACGAAAGGCTGGGCGGCGACACGATCATGGCCAAGATCATGTCAGCGGTGGCTTTGATCGCGCTGGTCCTGGCGCTGGCCGGCGTGTACGGCGTGATGGCCTACTCGGTCTCGCAGCGCACCCAGGAGATGGGTATCCGCATGGCGCTCGGAGCACGGAACCGTGACGTAGTGTCCATGGTGATGCGCCAGGGCGCCGTCCTCGCCGTGGTCGGTGTCGTGCTCGGGGTCGCCATCGCGCTCGGCGTGACTCGCAGCCTGGCATTCTTCCTCTACGGTGTCAGCCCGTTCGATCCGCTGATCTTTGCCGCCGCTGCCCTGGCACTGCTGGTCGCCGGGATCGTGGCGACCTTCTTCCCGGCGCGGCGGGCGACGCTGGTTGACCCGGTCGTCGCCCTGCGTAGCGAGTGAGCGGCGAACGAGGCGACTAGGGGCTATTTTCCCCCGCGCCGGGAAGAGGTGCGCCTAGCTTGGAACTTGGGACTCCCTCCCGGCGTATGCTCACCCCAACAAACTACAGACCACAGGCACCAAACAAGGGAGTCCCAGATGAGAACGAAGGTCCTGTCTTCGCTCGTGGCGGCGATCATCCTGGCCTCGCTGGCTGCGGCAGGGGAGCTCGCAGCCCAGGAAGCCCAGGCGGAGATCGGGCAGCCCGCCCCCGCTTTTACGCTGCCGGACACCTACGGCACCGACCAATCCCTGTCCGACTACAGCGGGAAGTGGGTGGTCCTGGAGTGGCTGAACTACGACTGCCCCTTCGTGCGCAAGCACTACGACAGCGGTAACATGCCGGCGCTGCAGCAGACCTACGGCGCGAAGGGCGTAATCTGGCTCGCCATCGTCTCGTCCGCACCGGGCAAGCAGGGCCACTTCCCGCCCGACGAGATGAACAGTCGAAGCGAGCAGGCCGGAAGCGCGGCGAAGGCGGTGCTCCTGGATCCCGACGGGACCGTGGGCCGCCTCTACGGCGCCCGGACCACCCCGCAGATGGTGCTCATCGATCCGTCCGGAACCGTCCTCTACAACGGTGCCATCGACGACAAGCCCAGCGCGCGGATCGAAACCCTAGAGGGCGCCCACAACTACCTGGTGGCAGCCATCGAGGAGGCCATGGCGGGTAAGCCGGTTAGCGTCCCCACGACCCAGCCCTACGGCTGCAGCGTGAAGTACAAGTAGGGCTCATGAGCCTCACCCGCTGGGGAGAGTGGGGGCGCGGGCTCCTGCTCTCCTTCCTGGCTCCCGCCGCCCTTGCGGCCCAGGAGCCCGGCGACCCCAGTCCGCACAGCGACGCCTGGCTCGTATCCGAGGTCGCCTCCATCCGCCCCGGGAAGCCCTTCAGCGTGGGGCTCCGCCTGGCCATGGAGGAGGGCTGGCACTCCTACTGGCGAAACGCCGGCGATTCGGGGATCCCCACCAGCCTGGAGTGGGAGCTTCCGGATGGCTTCGAGGCGGGTGAGATCCAGTGGCCATATCCCTCTCGCATCGCGCGCCCGCCCCTCGTCAGCTACGGGTACGAACGGGAGGTGCTCCTATTGGTGGAGATCCGGCCGCCCCCGGACCTCGTTATCGGAACGACGGTGACCCTGGCCGCCCGGGCGGACTGGCTGATCTGTGAAGAGCCCTGCTATCCGGCGACGGCCGACGTAGCCGTCGAGCTCCCGGTCCGGGATGCCCCTCCCGAGCCCGATCGCCGCTGGGCCGACGCCTTCGCGGCAGCCCGGGCCCGGCTGCCCGTGGCGCCGCAGGGCTGGAGCATCGCGGCTCGGCACATCTCATCCGGCTACGTGCTGGAGGTGTCGCCACCCTCGGGTCGAGTAGTCTTCCTCCCAGAGAACCCCTTCTTCGCGGGTGCGGGCGGCCTGATCGACCACGCCGCGCCCCAGCCCGTGGCCCGATCCGGCGACGGGTTCCGGATCCGACTGGCGGCGTCCGACTTTGCCTTGCGCCCCGCCCAACGGCTCGAGGGCGTCCTGCTCGCGCGGGCGCCGGAGGCCGAGGGGCCGTACACTGCCCTGGCCATCGCACTGGAGGTGATCCCGGGCGAAGCAGGGGAGACGCCGGTGGCCGCCGCGTCGCCGGGCTCCCGAGAGCCACTCACGCTGTTCCTGGCCCTGGCCTTCGCCCTTCTGGGAGGGCTGCTCCTGAACCTCATGCCCTGCGTCCTACCCGTCCTGTCCATCAAAGTGCTCGGGTTCGTGGAGCAGGGCGGCACGGATCCGGTCGGGGCGCGTCTGCATGGAGCCGCCTACGGGCTCGGCGTCCTGATCTGCTTCTGGATGCTGGCCGGGGCGCTGCTCCTGCTGCAGGCCGCGGGACACCAGCTGGGGTGGGGGTTTCAGCTCCAGTCGCCCCTCTTCGTGGCCTTCATGGCCCTGCTCTTCTTCGCGTTGGGGCTCCTCTTCCTGGGCGTCGTGGAAGTAGGGGTGTCGCTGACCCGACTGGGTGCCGTGGGCGGCGGAGCCGGCTACCGGAACTCCCTGCTTACGGGCGTCCTGGCCGTTGTCGTGGCCACGCCGTGCACGGCTCCCTTCATGGGCGCCGCCCTGGGCTTCGCCCTGGCCCGGCCGGCCCTCCATGGGCTCGCGGTTTTCACGGCCCTCGGCATCGGCATGGCCCTCCCCTACGTGGCGCTTTCCGCGTCGCCGGCGCTCCTCCGTCGCCTCCCCCGGCCCGGTGCCTGGATGGAGAGCCTGAAGCAGGTCCTCGCCTTCCCGCTCTTCGCCACAGTCGTCTGGCTGCTCTGGGTCTTCGGCCATCAGACCGGCGTGGACGGGGCCTCCCTGCTCCTGCTCGCCCTCACCTTCCTCGGCCTCGCGGCCTGGATCCTGGGACGCTGGAGCGCTCCGTCCCGCACCGGGACCGCACGAGCCGTCGCCCGGGCAGCGGCCACCCTCATACTCCTGCTGGTCGGGGCCCTGGCCTGGGCCGGCTCCCGCATGGTGTCCGACGAGCCCGCCGTGCGGCTCGGGAGCGAGTGGCAGCCCTTCTCTCCCGCCCGCGTGGAGGAACTCCGCTCTGAGGGCCGGCCCGTGTTCGTGGACTTCACGGCGGCCTGGTGCCTGACCTGTCAGGTGAACGAGCGGGTGGCGCTGGCGGACGCTGCGGTCCAAGACGCGTTTCGCGAGCGCGACGTGGCCCTCCTCAAGGCCGACTGGACGAAGCGGGATCCGCAGATCACGGAAGCACTCCGTAGCTTCGGAAGAAGCGGCGTTCCCCTCTACGTCCTCTATTCAGCCGACCCCGGCGTGCCACCCCGGATCCTTCCGGAGCTCCTGAGCGCCGGGACCGTGCTGGAGGCGCTGGCAGACCTATAGCCCTTCACTCACCCCCCTCCCCCACGGCCACGCTCCTCTCCAGGCCTGTAAGTCCCGACAAAGACTAACGCTCAACGCCGGCGACCTGTCATGTGTAATAGAGATGTGACTGCGCTAAGCTGACTGCTCTGACGCGTGCAGGTCACCGAGACAGGTACCGCACGCACTTCGAGCCGAGCAAGATCAAGGGAGACAGAAAACGTGGAGGCAAAGGTCCTGAATTCCGGCTGCGGCCTGGCCGCGCTGGCGGCTTTACTGATCGCGTGTCCGGCCGCAGCCCAAACACGGTCCGTGGCCTTGGACGAAGCCATCAGCATGGCGCTCCAGGTGCAGCCGGCCATGGTGCAGGCCCGCGGCCAGGTGACTTCGGCGGCTGCTAGCAAGCGCCAGGTCATCGGTAGCTGGCTGCCTAACATCAGTCTGAGCTCCGGTGCCAGCAAGAATTCCAGCACCCGGTATGACCAGGCCACCCAGCGAACCGTCACGGCGTCGTCGAAATCGTACTCGGCCGGTGTCAGCGCTTCTTTAGTGGTGTTCGATGGCCTGAGTCGGTTGTACGACGGGCGCGCGGCCGGTGCCGACGCCACAGCCGCCGACGCGTCGTTGGTCAATCAGCGGTTCCAGACCACACTCCAGACCAAGCAGGCGTTCTTCAACGCGCTTGCCGCCGAGGAACTGGTGCGTGTCTCCCAGACGCGCATCCAGCGGGCCAGCGAACAACTCAAGGTTGCCAAAGAGAAGCTGGCCGCCGGCACTGCCACCCGGTCCGACACCCTGAGCTCGACCGTCGAGGTCGCCAACGCGAGGCTGCAGATGCTCAACGCGGAGGCCCAGCTCGCTACCGCCGAAGCGGAGCTGGCTCGCCTGATCGGAGTCGAAGGCAGGGTCAAGGCGGTCCGTGAGGAGCGGCTGCAGGTCATCTCCGAGATGGACACCACGACGCTCCGAGGCGAGGCGCTGACCCAGTCTCCCGCGATCTATCAAGCCGACGCCCAGGCAGCAGCGGCCACGGCTCAATACTCGGCCTCCTTCGGACAATACTTACCGCAGATCAGCGCCTCTTACTCCAGGTCGTGGTCGGGCCAGGAGTTCAACGAACTGGATCCCAGTTGGTCGGTTCGCCTCAGCGCGTCGTGGCCACTGTTCAACGGATTCACCCGGGAGCTCAATCGCACCCGCAGTGCCGTGAATCGGGACAACGCGCGCGCCCAAGCCGAGGACGCTCGCAGGCAGGTAAACGCCCAGCTGACCCAGCACCTCGCCTCGCTGACCTCGGCGCAGACGCGACTCGAGATCGCTCTGGTCAGTCGAGCGGCCTCCGAGGAGGACCTGCGCGTTCAACAGGAACGCTATCGTCTCGGCGCGGCCACCATCGTCGAAGTACTGGCATCGCAGGTCAACCTGGACCAGGCCGAAGTCGATATCGTTCAGGCTCGCTTGGACTACCTGGTGGCCAAGGCACAGATCGAAGCTCTCATTGGGAGAGAGCTATGATCAGCACCAAGCACACCGATCTCAGCACCGGTGACAGGCCGACGGCGAACATCGCCATCCTCACACGCGAGCTGACCCGCGATTACGTGCTAGGCGCGACCGTCGTGCATGCCGTCCGAGGTGTGGATCTCGAGATCCGCCGCAACGAGTTCACCGCGATCATGGGGCCGTCCGGATCCGGCAAGTCGACTCTAATGAACCTGCTCGGCTGCCTCGACACACCCACGTGCGGCGAGTACTGGCTCAACTCCCAGAAGGTCAGTGAGTTGGGCGACAACGAGCTGGCACGCATCCGCAACAAGGAGATCGGCTTCGTCTTCCAGACCTTCAATCTCCTGCCCCGCGCCACCGCGTTCCATAATGTCGAGCTCCCGCTCATCTACGCGGGCGTGCCCGCAAACGAGCGGCGCGAACAGGCCGCTCACGCGCTCGAGCGGGTGGGGCTGCTGGACCGCATGGCTCACCGGCCCAGCGAGCTCTCCGGCGGCGAGCGGCAGCGGGTCGCCATCGCCCGCGCGCTCGTGAACGAGCCCAGTATCTTGCTGGCCGACGAGCCTACCGGTAACCTGGACAGCCAAACCAGCGCCGAGATCATGGGTGTCCTCGAGAAACTACACGCTGGCGGCCAGACCATCGTGCTGATCACGCACGAACGCGACATAGCTGCTCACGCAAGCCGCCAGATCCATCTTCTGGACGGCCTGATTGAACAGGACGTCATAACTGAGAGAATCGCATGAAGCGCACAGGAATCATAGTAGCTGTCGTTGCCGTAATCGCCGTCGTCGCGGTCCTTCTCATCCGCAACGGCGAGGAGACCGTGGCCCCGGTCTATCAAAAGGTGCCGGTCTCAACTCGAGATATCGTGGTCTCGGCGAGTGCGGCGGGCGTCGTGGAGCCGATCACCACGGTCGAGGTCAAGTCCAAGGCATCGGGAGAGATCTTCGATGTCACCGTCGAGACCGGCGACATCGTGACCGCCGGCCAGTTGCTGGTCCGCGTAGACCCGCGAGTGCCGCAGGCCACACTGCGTCAGGCTGAAGCAGATCTCCAGCTCGCGCAGGCACAGCTCGAGAACGCCCAGTCGAAGCTCCGTCGCTCGGAGGAATTGCATAAGACTCAGTCGATCACCGATCAGGAGTACGAGGACGCGAGGCTCGCCGTCGCAAGTGCCAGGGCGAGCCTGGTACGTGCGGAACGGTCGCTGGAGGACGCACGCATCTCCGCCGAAGACACCGAGGTGAAAGCACCGATCTCCGGCGTGATCATCCAGAAGAACGTCGAGGCCGGCAGTGTCATCTCGTCCGCTACGAGAGAAGTCGGCGGCGGAACCGTTCTGTTGCAGATGGCGAACCTCGACACCGTCCAGGTGCGCGCCCTCGTCGATGAGACCGACATCGGCAAGATCCAGCCTGGCATGGAGGTCACCATCACGGTGGACGCGTACCAGAACCAACCCTTCAGCGGCCGAGTACTGAAGATCGAGCCGCAGGCAACCGTGACGCAGAACGTCACGATGTTCCCGGTGCTGGTGCGAATCCCCAACACCAACGCGCTGCTCAAGCCCGGGATGAACGCGGAGGTCGAAGTGCACGTGGGGGCCCGCGAAGCTGTCCTGGCTATCCCGAACGCCGCGCTGAGGACCGACCGCGATGTGAACTCGGCCGCAGAAGTCCTGGGCCTGAATCCTGAGGCCGTTGCAGAACAGCTTGCCGCTGCGCGGCAGGCCGCCACGGGCGGGGAGGGTTCGCCGGCCGCTGCCACAGCCGGGAACGCCTCCGGCGGCACAACCGTCACCTGGCGCGGACGCGAGATCACGCTCCCCGAGGGCGTCAGCGCCGAAGCCGTCCGCGCCCTGCAGGCGAAGTTCGAGGGAGCCAGCGACATGCGAGCCGTCTTCCAGTCGCTCAGCCCCGAGGAGCGGGCGCTGATGCAGCGCCTGAGGGAAGCGGCCGGCGGTGGTCCCGGCGGCCCTGGTGGTCCCGGCAGTCCGGGCAGCCCTGGTGGTCTCGGCAGTCCGGGCGGCCCTGGCGGTCCCGGCAGCCCCGGCCAGGAACGCAGCGTGACCGACGTTGCGCTCACGGGCGGCAACTACATCGTATTCGTGCTTCGTAACCGGGTACCCACCCCCGTCCCCATCCGCACGGGCCTGACCGACTTGGACTACTCCGAGATCGTTTCAGGCCTGACCGCCGGAGACACCGTGCTGGTGCTGCCGAGTGCCAGCCTGTTAGCGAGTCAGCGGGAGTTTCAAGAGCGTATCGCGGACCGGGTCGGCGGAATACCTGGCGTACAGCGGCAATAGACGGCAATTCGGATCTGGAGAAGGGGAACGCCATATGCTTTTCGGCGAAGTCATCAGGGTAGCACTCAGCGCGATCCGGGCGAATAAGCTGCGGTCCTTCTTGACCATGCTCGGCATCGTGATTGGAGTGGCCGCGGTCATCACGATGGTGGCCCTCGGCTCGGGCGCCCAGAAGGCAGTGCAAGACCAGATTCGGGCACTTGGCACCAATCTGCTGTCGGTCTACGCAGGGCAGTCCTTCCATCGCGGGATCGCCAGCGCGGAACGCGTGAGTCTCACCACCGACGACGCGACAGCACTCAGCCGTGACACGCGAGTCCTGACCGCCGTGGTCCCTGAAATAAGGCGTGGTCAGCAGGTAGAGTACGGGAACAAGAACATCAACGTGAACGTCATGGGCACCGTCCCCGAGTTCCTACCCGTCAACAATTACAGGATCGCGGTGGGAAGGATGTTCACCACCGGGGACGGAATCGCGCGCAAGAGAGTCGCTGTGCTCGGTTATGCCGTCCCCGATATGCTCGAGACGAATCGGGCAGCCATGATCGGCCAGCAGATCCTGATCCGAGGCATTCCATTCGAGATCGTCGGTGTCCTGGAGGAGAAGGGTACCACGAGCGGCTGGCACGATCCCGACGAACAGATACTGATTCCACTCCAGACCGCACAGTATCGAATCTTCGGTAGTGACCGCGTCAACTCGATCACCGTGCAGGTTGTCCATCCCGACTCCATGACCGTCGCAATGATCGAGATTGAGCGGATCATGCGCAGAGAACACGGCATCGCCCCAGGAAGGGACAACGACTTCCAGATTCGGGATCGAGCGGAATTTCTGGAGACCTTCGAGGAAACCACCCGGACCTTCACCTTCCTGTTAGGGGCCATCGCGGCGGTAAGTCTGCTGGTGGGCGGCATCGGAATCATGAACATCATGCTCGTCTCGGTCTCCGAGCGTACCCGCGAGATCGGAGTCCGCAAAGCGCTGGGAGCGACCAGGCGCAACATCTTGATGCAGTTCCTCATCGAGGCGCTCGTACTCTGCTTGATGGGCGGTGTGGTCGGCATCATCGCCGGGTCCGGTGGAGCCGTGGCGTTGTCGAAACTCGCCAACTGGAACACGTTCGTTTCACCACAAGCCGTGCTGCTCGCTGTGACGTTCAGCGCCGCGGTCGGAATATTCTTCGGGATCTGGCCCGCCCGCCGGGCGTCTTTGCTAGATCCGATCGAGGCGTTGCGCTACGAGTAAGAAGGAGGGGCATCACATGAAACACGCTCACGCGTTCTTGGGCGGCGCACTTCTCGCCCTGCTCGCAGCCGTTCCGGCGTGGGGTCAGGAGCTCGCGCAGGAGCGCGCCGTCGATGTGTCAGGAGTCTGGGAGATTACCTCGGAGACGCCGCGAGGCACGATGACGCGCAAGGTGACCTTCGAGCAGGACGGCAGCTCGCTCACCGGTACGATGGAGACGCGGATGGGCTCCGTGCCGATCCAGAACGGATCCGTGGAAGGGAACAAGATCTCGTTCACCGTGGTGTTCTCGAGAGGCGAGCGCAGCTTCGAGATGACCTACAGCGGGACCGTCGAAGGTGACACCGCCAAGGGCACGTATCAGACACCGCGCGGTGAAGTCGAGTGGACGGCCAAGAGAGTCGCCGAGCAGTAGTGGGCTGACACTCTGAGTTCGGCCGTACACCTCTCGCCACTCACTCCGCGTTGAGCGCTTGCACAGGATTCACGCGCAGCGCCTTCCGGGCCGGGATCCAGATGGCCACGGCGGCGATCAGGACCATGAGGATACACACAGCCAGGAAGGTGACCGGATCGGCGGCTGTCACTCCGTAGAGAAGCCCCGAGAGTACCCTCGTGGCCGCGAGGCCACCGCTGAGACCCAGCAACAGGCCCAGGACCGTGAGCCTGGCGCCCTGACTCATCACTGCGGCGTAGACGTCACTGGCCTGGGCCCCCAGGGCGATGCGCAGACCGATCTCCGGGACCCGCTGCGAGACAGCGTAGCCAACCACTCCGGCCACACCCACGGCGGAGAGGAGGAGAGCCACGGCGCCGAAGATGACGAGCAGTACCGTCCGGAAGCGGGGTCGGGCCACGCTGCGGGACATCACCGCCTCCATCGTCTGGACGGCACTAATGGACAGGTTCTCGTCCACTTGCCAGACGGCGGCCCGCACGTCCTCGGCGATCTCCGTCGGATCCCTTTCCGTCCGCAGGGTCAGGGCCATGCTCCTCCTCCGTCCCGGATCCAGCTCCTGGGCATGGGGGACGTAGATGGCCGGGACCGGGTCAACCGCGAGACCGATCTGCCGCACGTTCCGCACTACGCCCACCACTTCGCGGGAGACGTTCAGAAGCCAATCCCGGGTCTCATAGAGCGTGACCCGCTTGCCCACCGACTCTTCTCCCGGGAACCCTGCGGCGGCCGCAGCCTCGTTGATCACCGCCACCGGGGGACCCGCCTCGTCCTCCTGCGCGGTGAAGCCCCGGCCCCGAACCACGGCCACGCCCATCGCGCGGAAGTAGTCAGGGCTCACCACCCGGACCTCCAGGCATCTCGGGCCTTCGTATCCCGCGAATTCCTCCGCTGTGGGGAAGGGACGGTCGTCCCGCCAGACGAACTCACAGTTCTGTCCCTCGGTCATCGGGAGAAGGTTGATGGCTCCGGCCACGCGCACCCCGGGTAGAGCGGCCAGCCGATCCAGGACACGCTCGTATAAGCGCGTGACGTGGGCACGCTCTGCGTAGTCCCCCGACCGTGGCACCAGCCGCAGGGTGAGGACGTTCTCTGCCCGGAAGCCGGGATCCACCTGGCCGAGATTCCAGAGGCTCTTGAGGAGAAGCCCGCCGCCAGCCAACAGAACGAGCGACAGGGCCATCTCCGCCACCACCAGAGCACCTCGCAGCCGCTGGCTCTCCCGGTCACCCGTCGTGCTTCGTCCTCCAACCTTGAGCGCCGAGGCGAGATCCGACCGGACGGCCGGATAGGCAGCCGTCAGCCCGAAGACCACCCCGGTGAGCAGTGAGATCCCCAGCGTGAATCCCAGAACCGTGCTGTCGATGCGAACCGCCGGCAGCCGCGGGAGGTCGGCTCCTCCCAGGGCCAGCAGGGAATCCGTACCCGCCCACGCCAGCCCCAGACCGACCACACCCCCCAAGAGGAAGAGTACGCAGATCTCCGTCAGCAGCTGCCGGATGATCCGGCCGCGGCCGGCCCCGAGGGCCGACCGCAGGGCCACCTCCCGACCCCGCACCACCGTCCGACTCAGCAGCAGGTTCGCCACGTTGGCGCAGGCGATGAGCAGAACCAGGCCCACAGCTCCCAGCAGGACGATGACGGTGGTGCGCACCGACCCCACCACGTACTCCCTCGCAGGCACCAGGCGCACGCCGTCCTCGCCGTGCTCATCGGGATACTCCTCGGCCAGGTGCTGCCAGATCCGGTCCTGATCCGCCTGGGCCTGCTCCAGTGTCGCCCCGTCCCGCAGGCGCGCGATGCCACGCCAGCTGTGGTTGATCCGGGAAAGCGAGGCAGCGTCCCACTCCGGTGGGCGGGCCCGCCACAGGGCCCGGTCGCCGAACGGGTCCTCGAAGTCCGCTGGCGCCACGCCTACGACCGTGTATAGGGTGCCGTCCAGATCGATCGTCTCACCGCGGACTCCGGGATCGCCCCCGTAGCTACCCTGCCAGAACCCGTAGCTCAGCACCACCACCGGTGCGTGGCCCAGCTCGCCTTCCTCCGGAAGGAAGAACCGGCCGAGCGCCGGGCGAACACCGAAGAGACGGAAGTACGACGCTGAGACCGATCCCGCGACGAGCGGCGTGGGCTCGCCGGGCCCGTACAGCACAGGGGTCCACCATTGAAACGCCGCGACCTGGGCGAGCGTCCGGTTCATCGTCCGGATGTCGTCGATCTCCGGGTAGGCCAGCCAGGAGTGGCGCATGCTCGTCTCACCGCGCACGGTCCCGAAGAGATGGACCACCCGCTCCGGCTCCTCATAAGGAAGCGGGCGAAGCAGCACCCCGTTCACCACGCTGAAGATGGCCGTGTTCGCTCCGATCCCCAGGGCCAGGGAAGCCACCGCCACCAGGGTGAAGCCCGGACTCTTCCGCAGTTGACGCAGACCGTAGCGCAGATCCAGCCAAGTCCCGCGCATCGGCGCACCTCCTTCAACGCAACAGTTGCACTCGAGAAACGACTTGGGGGCAAATCACGGGCCAAGCGGATGCGGCGTGTCGCGGCCAAGCGTCATGTACCGCCCTGCCGGTGCAACTACAAGTCCGAGCTTCAATTAACCGTTCGGGCCGCAACGCGGGTCGCGTAAGGGAGCTTCAGGCAGGTGCGCCGCCGGGGTGTTCCATTTCCGGACACAGCGATGCCGCAACCGAACACCTGCAAGTGGACGGACGGCGTGCCAACGATCCGCCGTTGACAAACGCTTGCCTGCATCGTACGGTCGGCGCGTGCCTCTCCGTGCTCGCGACAGCACCGTGCCCACCAACGTGCATACGTTCTGCGTCAGTCGAAGGGAGGTTCTCATGACGAACTCAGCCGCGCACCTGGCGCTATCGATGCTGCTTCTCATCGCCACGCCCGCATCGCTGGCACTGGCCCAGGATGAGGTGCCGCAGGGCGCCGCCCGCCAGACTACCCATAGGATCAACCTGCAGCCGGGTCAGACATTCGAATTCGATGTGCCTCTCTGGCCTAACGGGACGCAGGTCACCGTGGCGTTCGCACCGACACGGGCCGCTCCTATGATGCTGCGGCCCCGAGTGATGCAGAGGCAGCAGCCCCGATCGCTCGCCGAAATCGAACGGGACATCAACAGCGGTGTCGCCGAGCAGACGGCGGAAGCGAGCGCGTTCTCCTTCCAGCTGCGTATAGGCCAGCTGACCAGGACGCCTGATCCCGAACTCAGCGGTCTGAATTCGTTCGTCGTAACGGTGGGCATACTCCCCAGGGGCGCAGAGACCACCGGCCGGGGATTCCTCCGAAACGTCTCCGACCGGGCCCAGAGCGGGGAGGTCCGCGTTCAGTCAGTGGACGCGTCCGCGATGAGCCGGTCGCTGTCCGAGCGTCAGACCGCCGAGCTTCGCGAGCTGATCCAACAGAGCGATCCCGACCTCGTCTTCACGCTCAGCCATACCTTGCAGCGACATGCGGCCGGGTATCCGGGCGGGAAGTCGGAGTTCGAAGACGAGTTGTCGCAGGCGCTCGAGGCCGCCGAGGTGCCCAGCGCCTTCATCCGCACGCTCTCCCAGCGACTACAGCCATTTCAGGCTGAGGTACGGGCCAATGTGCGGAACGCCCAGCTGCGCGCCCTGTCCACGCAACAAGGGGTGGACATGCGGACGGTGCGCAGCCTGCGCGTGGTGCGACCGATGCAGATGGAGCGCCCTGAACTCGAACTTCAGCCGGGCGTTCAGACGCTCGAGCTACCCGAGCAGCCGCCTCAGCAGGACAGCCTGCAGCTGTTCCGCATCTACCTCGTGGCTATCAAGTCACATCGTTGTGCCGACGACGCGGGGTGGGAGTGGGGCTGCGACGAAGAGGAGCCGTACGTGGTCTGGTCGGCTGACTCGCCGGATTACATGCGGCGCGGGGTGACGGACAAGGCGAAGAACATGGTGCGTAACAGCGAACGCTTCCTGACCGGGCTCACAAACGTGTTCAGCGTCACCGAGACATCCCCGCAGCACCGGCGGCCGACCTATCCGCTCATTTACCTGTATCAGGTCATCGAGTCGGACCCCGGCGGGCCATCGACCCAGGATCTGATGGAGGCCATGGGAGCAGGGGTGGCGAGCGCATTGGCCCTCTTTGCAGGGAACTTCCCAGCGCTGATCGCCACTGGTATCGAGACCCTAAAGCAGACGGCTCAGATATTCATACGAGCCGCGGCGAAGGGAGACGACCTCTACCCGATCATGATCGCCGTCTTCGACGAGGGCACGCTCCTGACCCTAACCTCAGGCACAGCGCCAGGGCCACTCGACGTCAACCTGTTCGAGAGCGCCGGCGATTACAACAAGTACGCGATTCGTGTGCCCGTAGTACGGAAGAACGGGAACCGCCAGTGGAGTCTCGTCTATATCATCTCGCGCGAGGCGGTTCCGCCACCGGAGGTGGCCGTGGGGACGCTCCGCTCCCTCCAGGTCGTGCAGGGGCCTTACTACGTACGTCACAGATCCTTCCGCGCTGAGGTCACACCCGTCGGGTCAGCTCTCGATAGACAGGACGCAACCTTCAGGATCGTTCCCGGTCTTGCGGATCCGAATTGGATCTCGTTCGAGTCGGTGAACTATCCGGGATACTACCTGCGACACCAGGACTTCGTGTTCCACTTGCATCAGGCGAGCGATGATCAGCTCTTCAAGGAGGACGCGACCTTCCGGATCATCCCCGGGCTCGCGAACACCGAACTCGTGACCTTCGAGTCTTACAACTACCCGGGCCGATACATCTACTGGACGTCGGACTGGAGGCTCAGGCTGGGTGACTGGTTCTTCAACATGCCCGCGTACCTGAGGTGGCAGCCGGCCGCGCAGGCTCTCTGGCGAACGGCAGCCACCTTCAGGATCGTCGATCCGATGACTCAACAGTAAGCGCAGCTGGCCCGTGGCGCCCGTCACGGGGACATGAGTTGAAAGCCCCGCCGTCGGTTAAGCCGGCGGCGGGGCTCATCTTACCACGTGTCACAGCCCGACGCTATTCGTATCTGGCCAGCAGCGCCTCGAAGCGCGGCTGGTCACGCAGCGGATCGAAGACCGGATCGAGGCGAAGCCGCCACGGGCTGACCTGGCTACGAACTGAGAGAAGGGTCTCTAGGTGATCGAGGGCCTCGTCGTATTCACTCAGGACGATGAGGATCTCGGTCAGGTGATAGAGGATCTCCTCACCAGAGGCCCAGGGGTCTCTCAGCATGGGCCGCAGCTCTCGCGCCTGCTGCCCGTGTGCGAGCGCGGCGTCGCGCCGCCCGAGCTTGGCATAGACGAAGCCCAGCTCGGCATGATAGAACGCGTGCTCTGGACGCTCCTCGATCAACCTCTCGTATAGTCGACGGGCCGCCTCGTACTCGGCTCGTGCCTCTTCGCCTCGTCCCAACAGCTCGAGTATCTGTGCCTTCCGGTAGTAAGGGCGGACCGAATCGGCCTCCACCAGAGCCAGGGCCGTCTCGTAGTCCCGGCCGTAGAGAGCGATCAGCACGTGATAGTACGTCGCGGGGTAGTCCCTGACGTGGCGAGATCCTTCTTCGAGCACGGCAGCCGCGCCAGCCAAATCCCCGTGACCGTGCAGGCGCACCTCGACCTTCTTGAAGTACCCGAGAGCCGCCTCCGGATTGTTGGCGATATGCAGGTCGAGCCAGCGCTCCGCTTCCGCCCAGCGCCTCTGCAGCATGTAGGCCCAGCCGACATGGTACCCCTGATTCGCCGACTTCGGATCCCGCTCATAACTCTCGATCAGGAGCTCCGTCGCTTCCTCCGCCTTCCCCTGGCCCAGCAGTAGCAAGCCCATGTCCGTGAGAAGGCCGGAATCGTTAGGGCGGTCTCTCAGCGCGCGGCGGTAGGCGGCCAGGGCACCCTCGTAATCGCTCTCGATCCATTCCAGGTAGACGCCCCGCGCTTGGTGGACCTCCGCCAGCTCCGGTGCGATCTCCATCGCGGTGGCCAGCGCTGCCTTGCAAGCTTGCAGACGCTCCGGCGTGTGGTCCCAGCTGGAAGGCACGTACAGGCGGGCGTGGACCGTAGCGAGCTTGGCGTAGGCGATGGCGAAGCGGGGGTCCAGCTCCGTCGCCTTCTCGTACATCTGCGCCGCCGTCCTGAGACCTTCCAGACCCCAGCGGTTCGCAACGTAGTAGTTGCCTCTCAGATAGTATGTGTAGGCCTCGAGATTCTGAGTGGGCGGTTCTTCTATCGACTGCTTTTCTTCGGGGGTCAAGGTCGCGCGGAGGGCGTCCGCGATGTTCTGTGCCACGTCGCTCTGGATGGCGAAGATGTCCGAGTAGTCCCGGTCGTACGTCTCAGCCCATAAATGGTCCTCGGTCTCCACATCGATAAGCTGCGCGACGACGCGAACCCGGTCACCGGCGCGTCGCACGCTCCCTTCCAGCACCGAAACTACGCCCAGATCTCTGCCGATCTTGCTGACTCGCTCCTCGGCGTCCCGGTAGGCCATCACCGAAGTCCTGGCGATCACCCGCAGGTCACTGATCTTGGCCAGCTGCGTGATGACATCCTCGTGGATTCCATCTGCGAATGTCAGGTCCTCTTCAGATCGGCTGATCGCGGTGAATGGTAGGACCGCAACAGACTTCACGTTGGCCCGTCCGCCGACGTGGGTTCCCTCGCCACCCGGCCGTCCCCAGAAGCTGAGTGCCACCGCAGCAACCAGAGGAAGCACGGCCAGCAACCCGAGTTCGCGGCCACGCATACGCTGCCGCCCTCTCTGGCCGTGGTACCAGGCCATCACCACAACCACAAAGAAGCCGACGGCCGCAAGCAGTGTCGCACTGCGAACCAGGAAGGCTGGCCAGCCGAAGGTGGCGACGACGAAATCGAACGCTTCCAGAAACAGCCAGGCACTGGCCAGGTACGCTATCGCCCACTGGCCGATCCTCCGCTCCCGCAAGCGACGGACGAGGTCAGACATAATGGCACCCGGAAGCTGGACGAGCAGACCTCAGCAGCATACCATCGCACGTGCGCGCTGGCAGCGCTGGCTATTCTTCAACGATGACGACAACCCGATCGTTACCTGGGAACCTCTCGAACAGCAGCGGGTCATGGCCCGGGATGACACGTTCAGGAGCACCTGCTAGCGAGATCATGCGTTCCAGCGCCGCTACGTTAGCCGGCGCATCTTCGGGTTCAAATGTCGGGATCGGCGAGCGTGTTTCTAGGTTGCGGTAGAGGTAGCAGTTGTCTGATGCGAGGACATAAGGCGGATCGGTCTCGACGAGAATGTACTGCGAGGCAAAGGTATGACGCCCACCGGTATACGCACGTATGCCCGGAAGAACCTCAACGTCATCCCCGTCAATCAGTCTGAGCTTCCCCTCGGCATTCCGGCGTACCAGCGTCACCATATCCTCCGGATCGATACCGCCATGTCGACCTCCCTCCTGCCAGGCCGGGCCGACATAGTATTCGAACTCCCCCTTCTGAATCCAGATCGTGGCATTGGGGAAGAGATCGATACCGCCGATATGATCCCAGTGGGCGTGACTGATGATGATATCAGTGACGTCAGCCGCATCCAGACCGGCCAGTCGAACAGCTTCGTCAGGGCGGATGTAGTCCGTGATATCGAACAGTTCCATCCAGCTTTCGCGATAGAAACCACAATCAAAGAGGATGTTCCGATCGTTGCCACGGATCAACCAAAACACCATAGCGATGTCGAGCCTTTCATCTTCAGGTGCCCCCACCACGAGGCCCGCTACCGGATACTGAGAGATCGTGCCATAGCGAATCGCCTCGATTCTGTACTCGGGTGCCTGTCGAGCCGTCACGGCAAGTGTGAACACGACCGTCAGCAGATATGGTATCATGATTCCCCCCTGAGGCAGACCACGGTGCAATTGCCTGTGCCCAAAGATGTCGCTTCCACGAGCGGCCAGCAACAAGACACCTGCTAGCCGCCAAGTTGCACAACGCGATCGTTCGCGCCAGACTGGCCTGGATCTGATTCGGGCCTCTCGTCGCGAGGCCCGCATCCACGTTCACGGAGGAGGATTCATGGTCCAGCGCGTCCCAGCACGTGGTTCTAGAGTCTGTGTCGCGATCCTCGTCGCGGTGCTCGCGCTCGGCATGGCGCCACAAGGCCTGCCAGGCCAGGCCGCCGGTACGGGCACCAGCGGACAGGTCCCAAGCGCACCCGAGCTCCGCTTCGAGATATCCTTTCCGGATTCGGTACGCTCCGAGCCGGTGACGGGCCGGATTTACGTCATGATCACACGCCAGCCCGCGCCCGAGCCGCGTTTCCAGATCGGCCGCTCAGGGGTGCCGCTGTTCGGGCGGGACGTGGAATCGCTGGCGCCTGGCCAGTCAGCCCTGATCGATGCCACCGACCTCGGCTCACCGGTCGAGAGCCTGAGCGAGATCCCGCCGGGCGAGTACTACATCCAGGGGTTCGTGAACGTCTACGAGCGCTTCGAGCGGTCTGACGGCCACGTGGTCTGGATGCCCGAGGACCACTGGGAGGGGCAGCGGTGGGAGCGTTCACCCGGGAACCTCTACAGCGAGGTGCGCCGCGTGCGGCTGGATCCCCAGGCGGGCTACGTCGTGCGCCTGGAGGCGAACCGCGTCATCCCGCCGCTAGAGATCCCACCCGACACGCGATACGTGAAGCGCTTCCGTTTCCAGAGCCCCATGCTGAGCGAGTTCTGGGGCCGGCCCATCTACCTGGGCGCTACGGTGCTGCTGCCCCGGGACTACGACCGGCAGACGATCGCGTACCCGGTTCTCTATAACCAGGACCACTTCTCACTGCGACCGCCCCTCGGCTTTGAAGAGGGCACGGAGCTCTACGAGGCCTGGATGCGTGACGATTTCCCGCGCATGATCGTCGTCACCTTCCAGCACCCGAACCCGTACTTCGACGACTCCTACGCCGTGAACTCGGTGAACGTCGGCCCCTACGGGGACGCCATCATGGAGGAGTTGATCCCGGAGGTGGAGCGCCGCTTCCGCGTGATCCAAGAGCCGTGGGCCCGGTTCCTAGACGGCAGCTCGACCGGCGGCTGGGAAGCACTCGCGCTGCAGATCTTCCATCCCGACTTCTTCGGCGGCACCTGGGCCTACTGCCCGGACCCCGTGACCTTCGTGAACGTCGAGAGCATCAACATCTACGAGGACGAGAACGCGTTCTACAAGCAGTACGAGTGGCAGCGCGTGCCCACCCCGAACACGCGGGAGACGGACGGCCGGATCCGGCTGACCTCGGAGCAGCGGAACCGCTGGGAGCTAGTGAACGGGACCCGGGGCCGCTCCGGCGAGCAGCTCGATGCCTGGTCCGCCGTGTACGGGCCGCTCGGCGAGGACGGCTATTTCAAGCCGCTCTTTGACAAGCGGACCGGCGTGATCGATCCCCAGGTCGCGGCGTACTGGCGGGACCATTACGACTTGCTGCACCACCTCCAGCGCAACTGGAGCACGCTGGGGGCCAAACTCGTGGACAAGCTCCACATCTACACGGGCGACATGGACAACTTCTACCTGAACGTCGCCGTGCAGGAACTCGAGGCCTGGATGGCGACCACCGAGAACCCCCACTACCCTGGGTTCTTCATGTACGGGGATGGTAAGGGGCACTGCTGGTCCGGGCCCGTGAGCACAGTCGAGCGGCTGAAGGAGATGGCCTCCCACGCCCTGCGCCACATGCCCGACGACCAAACCGCACCCTGGTGGCGCTACTGACGGCTGCGGCCGGCGCATCTTCACGCGGCCGCCGCCATGGCATCCCAGAACATCCGCTCGTAGGCCTGGAACAGGCGAGCGCTGCGATGCAGCCGTGCCGGCTGCTCGCCACGCTCGAGCCCGTCCTGGATGATCGCCAGCGCCATACCCTCGAACGACGGCATACTCGCAAAGGCGTCCAGGAAAGCGGTCTCGTCCTCGCTGAAGCCGTAGCGCTTGCGCAGCGCCGCACTCATGCGACCGCAGTTGTGCCCCCACGCCGCGAAGTTGACGAGGATGCCGATGACGAACTCCGCGGCGGTCGCGTAGAGCGCCTGCCAGGCCATGAACGTCGTGTAGGCGAAGCCCTCGGCGGAGACCTCGTAGCCCCTCAGTTCCTCCTCGCTCATCCCCAGCCTGCCAGCCATGACCAGCAGGCCATCCAGTCCCTTCCGCTCGCCCTCCAGGATCCCCATCAAGAAATCGCGGCTGGGCGTGTCGCCGAACCGCTGGACCAGCAGCGCCAGTGAGCGGAGGTCGCTGGTGATGATGTGATACTGGTGCCCGGGGAAGGCGCGAAGCGCCTCCTGCGAGATCTCCCCTCTCATCAGCGCGTCGGGATAGGGGTGCTCGCGGATGTATTCGTCGATCTCCTTGAGATCATCTCGAACGCTGTGAACCAGTTGGGCTGCGTCAGTCATGTCGTGCCATCCGTGCGCTTCGTCCGCAGATCGATCCGTTGAGCTAACACTGGTAACATGTCGCGTTGTCACACGACAAGACACCCCGTCCGGCAATCTGTATTGGGATTGCGGTTGTCAAGCCGAATATCGAGATAGCGGTGAGGCTCGATCGCGCGCGACTCATTCCTCCGGCGCCGGAGGCTTACGCAACCGCTTGACCTGTTTCCGGCGGCCCTTCTCCTCGAGCCGCCTCTCTACCGCTGACTGCGGCGGACGAGTCTTCTTCCGGCGCTTGGGCACCCGGAGGGCGCGTGCGACCAGCTCCCGCAGCCGCTGTCTCGCCAGCTCCTTGTTGCGATGCTGGCTGCGCTCGTCCTCGGCGACCACCCGCAGAACGCCGTCCTTACCGATCCGCGAGGCCAGCTTCTTCAGGATCCGCGCCCGTTCATCCTCGGTCAGGCCGGGGCTCTCCCGGACGTTCCAGCACGCCTCCACGCGGGTCGCCCGGCGATTGGCGTGCTGGCCACCCGGACCGCTGGATCGGGTCGCCTGGAAGTAGATCTCCTCGTCGGGCACCACGCTGCGTTCGCTCACACTCCGCCTATCGCTGCTACGGATCCCTGACTCATGGTCTGTGGAGAAAGAAACGCAGATTTCGCCGTCAGCGACAGGCCAGAGCCAAGGCAGGTCTCCCCGTTGATCAGACCGCCGAGTCATTTACTGGAAGCGGAGTGACTGCACCCGGTCGACTCGCGTGGCCCTGCGCGCGGACATGTAAGCTGCGAAGATCGCCACTGCGGCGACAACGACAATCGCGGTCGTGAAGGCGATGGGATCTGTCGATGAAATGCCGTAGAGGAGAGATGATACGAGCCGAGTGAAGGCGACCGCTGCGAGAATCCCAACGACGATGCCGACGAACACGAGCTGCAACCCCTCGCCGATCACGAGCCGCAGCAGCGCAGCGCGATCGGCACCGAGAGCGAGGCGTATTCCCATCTCGCGAGTCCGCTTGCTCACCGAGTGCGAGACAACACCGTACAGCCCGACGGCCGCGAGAAAGACCGCTACTACCGAAAACACGGCCAGCAGCAACACATTGAATCTCGGCTGCGCCACCGATGCGCTGACTAGTCGCTCCATCGTTGTGAACTCATCAACGACCAAGCGCGAGTCCACCGACCGCATCGCCTCACGCAACGACGGTATCAGACCGGTTGCGTTGCCCGATACCCGGATAGCAAAGAACATGGGGCTCTGCACCGGGTGCTGGGCGTACGCAACGTAGATCTCCGGGTCAGGATGGTGCGTTACGCTGTTCTAACGGACCCCATCGATTACACCGACAATCCTGCCAACGAACGACACGCCCGACCAGTGAAACGCCACTCGTCTTCCGAGCGCTTCCTCGCCAGGAAGGTAACGGCTAGCGAACACACGGTTGACCACGACCGCGCCAGTGGCATCCGTCCGATCTTCATCTGAAAGCAAGCGACCGATTCGCAGGGTCATACCCATCGCTTCCAAGTAGCCCGTGGTGCCGCGCGGTAGAAGGCGGACGGTGGCTCGAGCGTGCTACGTCCGCTCCGCTCCTCGAGTTCCAGCTCGAAGCTGACGTTGTTCAATCCATAGAGTGGCAGTGACGACACGGCACCCACGGCCGTGACGCCCGGCGACCCGAGCACTGTGCTCCGCAGCTCGGACACTCTGAGGATACGCTCAGCGTGAGGCATATCGCTCAACGGTGGCAGGTCGACGCGGGCGATGATTACGTCATCGGCATCGAACCCCAGATCGATCGCCGTCAGGTGAGCGAAGCTCCTCGCGAACAGGCCCGCACCAATGAGGAGAAGGAGTGACAGAGCCACTTCGGCCGGGATTAGCAGACCGCGCAGACGCCGTACGTCCCTGCTTTCGGTGCCGCCTCGCCCGGCGCTGCGCAGGGCTGCCTGAACATCGGTTCCGCTGGCGTTCAGCGCAGGTGCAACTCCGACGGCGATGCCGGTCACACACGACGCTACCAGCGCGAACGCCAGCACCGGCCAGTTCGTGCCGACGCTGCTCGCCCGGGGAAGACCGGGGCTGAGCGCCAGCAGGATCGGTATAGCCCACTCGGCCAGCAGCACGCCGAGCGCTGCGGCGGCAAGTGATAGAGCCAGACTCTCCACCAGGAGTTGTCGCACCAGCTGCGCTCTCCCAGCGCCCATAGCGCACCGCACCGCGAACTCGGCGCGCCGATCAACAGCACGCGAGAGCAAGAGGTTTGCCACGTTAACACAGGCGATCAACAGAACGAAGCCGACAGCAGCGAGGAGCATGAGTAGCGCTGCACGGACATTACCTACGACCGCTTCTTTCAGCGGCACCACGGCGGAGCTCCAACCGTCGTTCGTCGCCGGGAATGATGCGGCCAACCCCGCGGAGATGGCCGCCATCTCCGCTTCCGCTTGTTTGACGGACGTGCTCGGCTTGAGTCGTGCGACGGTACGGAACCAGTGCCCGACGTCGCGAGGCAACTGCCGGATGTCGAAATCGATGGGGACCCAGTAGTCACAGCGACCGAAGAAGTAGTGCTCGAGCCCTACGAAGCCGCGGGGCATGATCCCGAGCACCACGTGGTCACGTCCGTCGAGCTGAACCGTTTTCCCGACTATAGCTGGATCGGCCCCGAAACGCTGTGTCCACAAGCCGTGGCTCAACACGGTGACCGGCCGGCTCTTGGATCCCTCCTCATCGGTGCGGAAGGCACGACCCAGCGCTGCGCCGACTCCAAGTACAGAGAAGTAGTTCGCGCTCACGCTTGCTCCGGCAACACGTACGGCTCCTCTATCGTCAGGCAGAGTCGCCGACGCGAGATGGAACAGCGCTATACCTTC
>Ga0209635_10000496_pt1 | contig 26996 bp, 27 predicted proteins | sample DeeMarSWOR230_32_FD_187463 | JGI IMG/M metagenome (GOLD analysis project Ga0209635, IMG submission 187463) | Marine sediment microbial communities from White Oak River estuary, North Carolina - WOR-2-30_32 (SPAdes) (version 2) | ecosystem: Environmental > Aquatic > Marine > Intertidal zone >...
AAGGGAAAAGCCTTTAATTGTGAAAAGGCTTGCGTTGGCAACCAGCACGTAGGTACCGGTTGGAGCATCTATGGGTATTGTGTAAGGCAGTCTATAGAGGCCTGTGGCAACATGTTCCGTGAAATCGGTTAATTCCTCATGTAGAGTTCCGTTAGAATAGTACAGCACGGTGCTGATCGCTGCGTCAACAGGTTCGCCCATAGAGGACACTAAAACGTAGAATTCAGCCATTTCGCCTCTGAAGTGGATGGAGCCTACGTCTACCTCCACGTCCAAGGTGGTTCGTGAAACTGTTACAGTGGCTGTGGCAGTGTTTGCTAATCCTTCGTCGTTGGTGACGGTTAGGGTAACCGTGTATGTTTCAGCCTTTGTATAGACGTGGTTCGCGGTCAATCCGGTTCCAGTGGTGTTGTCGCCGAAGTCCCATGTGTAGCTGACGATGGTTCCGTTGGGATCGTATGAGGCGGAGGCGTCGAAGGTCACAGTTTCTCCGATAAACGGGTCGCTTGGTGAATGGGTGAAGGAGGCTATGGGAAGCACGCCTATTGGAATATTCGTAGCTGTGAGTATTAGGTTCACCTTGTAGTAGTATGGGACGCTGTAGTAGTATGGGTATCCGTATTCCATGCCTATTAATAATCCTGATATTTTGTCGTACCAGAAAATGTATCTGATTCCGTAGTAGAGGTCAGAGTACTCTAGTTCCCAGCAGTCCAAGAAGTATCCGTCCACCTCAACTATTTTGCTGCCAATCACGGTTGCTGTATCAGTCATTAGGTTTACGGTTGAGCCAAGTTCAATGTCAGTTTCTATCCAGCCAAAAAACCACTGTTCAGACCCAGCCATGGGACCACTGCTCTCTACTTTCCTGTTCATGATGTTAACGACCATCCAAGAAGTTTGAGTGTATCCCGTTATGTCCTGCCATATAGTAATGTTGATTAGATAGGGTGAAACATAGTGGTCATAACTGAAGCTCCATTTTCCTGCGCTAATTATTGTGTCGTCTTCCATATAGTTGAGCGTGTAGTTTGCCCACTGCCCCTCAATCGGACGAATTAAGGGATAAGTGACCGCTACAAGTTTCGTTGCAACGTTGTTTACTGTGACGTTTTCGTTGGGCACGGGTGGAGCATAGGCTGTGACGTTATATGTGCCCTCGTCGGTGGGAGTCCACATGTAACTAATCGTGTAAGAAGCGTTTGCTGGGAGAAAGGCGACAACTGTAGAGTTAACCAATATGTCATTGATGAATAGTTCCAGCTCAACGTTGGTTTCGTTGTTTAGTCCGCGATTGTATACTGTTGCGTTTAGCCGCGACGTATAGTCGGGTTCAAGGTAGTATGGGGTATCAAGGCCAACTAAGAGCTCGTGTTCGTATTGGATAGGAGTGAGCCAGTCGATCATGTTTTTGGCGAGTTGTAGATTGTCTTCAGAGAATATGTAATAGTCTGAAAATGTTCCTTCATCAGCAAAGCCAACTACTCTTCCGAACTGTTCTGACACGGCTAGCATAATGCCACCGTAGGGATCTCTTATTAGGCCTTGAGCAGCACCAGTAACATACATCTCAGTATTTGGTGACTGCATATCTATTGAGGCTACATTCTGCGTTACCTCATGAAATGTGATATCTGTGGTTATACCGCTTGATCCTCCATAGCTCCAGCTTATGCCAGTGAAGCTGGTAAGTTCTGTGTAGATTTCTGGGTTATCATCGCCTATGACCAAGAGGCCTCCGCCGTTGAACACGAAGTCATGTATTGCTGAAAGCTCAGCTGAGGAATAGTAGATGTAAGCTTCGGGGATAACAAAGATGTCGTATGTTTCTAAAACGGTGGATGTAATAGGTCCATAAATGTGGGTGTCAACTACGTAGCCTGCTATCTGAAGGATCATCACCCAGTAGCTGTAATCGTAAATTGGAAATGCCCCATGGGTTTGGTCGAAGAGGATGTGTGCACGAGCTGGTAGGGGGAGCACTTCAATCATTTCGTCGCTCCGCAGCGTATTGTCATTCGTATCCGTTTCGCCGGGTACAGTGCCCGCTTCAGCCCATATAGCGGTGGTTATCGCGCTTATGTCCGTTGTGTCCCAAACGAAAGCCAATGATATGTTTGCTCCAGCTTCCAGAGTCTGCACGGTTTTTGGCGTTGCAATAAGGTAGCTCGGGTGGCCCGTGCCGTAGTAGGCAGCAACAATGAATGTTTCAGCTACAGTTCCTTGGTTTTCAACGACAACCGTAATATTTACGGGTTCCCCTGGTTTCACCGATGTTGGGGAGAATGTTACGCTAACAACAGCCACATCGTGAGTCACAATTTCCGCTGTGTTCTTGAAGTAACCGGATATTATATGGTAAAAATAGGGTTCCCAATCACTTATGATGCCGTAAGCCTCTCCATCCCCGTATCCCATCAATTCAGTTCTTTCTTCAATTAAGTTTATGTCAGAGTCTCCGATACCTACGACGGTGAAGGTTATGTTTGCTAGAATTCCTGGTCCCGAAGTTACGTAGGGCTCATCAGGAGCCACGTAGAAGAAATAGGCGCACGTGAGTGATAATCTGCCTAACGTGTTGTTGAAGGTTCCCAAGATTAGTTCAGCGCTGTCATGTTTGGTCTTAGTGATGAGGTCTCCGTTGGTTACGCTGACACCCTGCAGCACGAGAGGGTTGTAGGTTAGACTGAACTGCCAAGCCCAAATGTCGGTTCCGTTGTAGTCTGTGTAGATTGAAACCGTGAAGTTTTTGCCTGGCGTCAAGGTTGTGTCCACGATGCTCTCAGGAGCAACTGCAATGTAGTAGGATATAACTTCGACAGTGCTATTCGAGCGAAGTGTATTATCTTCTGTATCCGTTTCGCCGGGTACGGTGCTCGCTGTAGCATCTATGAAGTAGGTTTTCTGCTTGTAAGTTGTGTTGTAGACTTCTTCCCTTGCGTCCGTTGTGTTCCAAGTGAAGGTTAGGTTTTCGCTTGCTCCGGCTGCTAGATCCTGTACGGTTTTGGTTTCGATAACAGTTCCGCTGTAATAGACCGTAACATTGAAGTTCGTTTCGCTGTTCGTTCCTTGGTTTTCAACGATAACCGTGATGTTTATGGGTTCACCTGATCTAACGGAGGTTGGAAAAGGCGTAACACCAATGATAGCCACATCATGTGAAAAGAGATTATCAAAGTAACCGTGTTGTATCTGGTTTGGCATGGTAGCTGCATCTATGATATCGTATTCTTTCCATTCAAAGAAGTCCCAACCGATCAGTTTAGTTCTATTTCCGATGTTTATGTTGGAGGTTCCTTCGTCTACTATAGTGAAGGTGACGTTGGCTAAGGTTCCGGGTCCAGATGTTACTTCTCCTTCTGCGAAGTAGAAGCCCACTGTCAATGATAGTTCGCCGGAGGTGTTGTTGAATTTTCCAGATTTGAACTGAGCGCTTCCGCCCACGATGAGATCGCCGTTAACAACTTGAACACCTTGAAGCACGTCAGGGTTGTAGCTTAGATTGAACTGGTAGCTTGTAACGTCCACTCCAGTGTAATCCGTATATATGGAAACGGTGAAGTTCTCGCCCGGATTCAGTGTTGAGTTCACGATGCTTTTAGGGTCAACCTTAATGTATGGAGAGTCAACAGCATGCATGCGTGTTACTGTCACGTTCAATGTGTACGAGTCTGGTTGGTAATCGTCATCGTAAACGTAAAGGGTTACGGTATAGTTGCCTGCATCAGCGTAGGCATGGGTGGTGATAGGACCCGTATCATTTGCTATCGTTTCATCTCCAAATGCCCAAGAATAACCAATAACGGTTCCGTCAGGGTCGTAGCTCGCTGAAGCATCAAAGGTCACTGTCTCACTGACATTGGGATTTGTCGGTGAAAATGTGAAAAAAGCTACAGGACCAACAAGCTGCCGTTCATAAGTGGCGATGATAGTTATGTTGGACGTTAGAGATACGATGCGGACTGGATTAGCGGAGTTGTCCTCCCACTTTACAAAGTTATATTGGTCAATGCCATTCATCCATGGGTCAGGCATAGTAACGGTGTAATTTTTCTGCAACAAGTTGACAGACGTGCTTGTCGTGTAAGTCGTCGAGTCTATAGTGAAGTTGATTCCATCTATGGGTGTTGAGTTCACCGTTAAATTACGATAGACTGGTTGGTTGTAGTCGCCGTCTACGATTTCATCGAAGGCATGCCATTTTCCGTCAGCCGTCCGGTAATCTGCGACGACTACATCTATTTTTGAGTAAACAGTTTCTGATTTTGAGATGAACTCAAGAGTTACCAGTTTAAGACCGCTCCAAGGATCTCCTGCTCCGGAGGAAAGCCCGCCTAAGAACTGTTCAGCTGCGGAACCCCGGCCTCCCGTTGCATTTTTGTAGGAAATAAGAGTTGGATAAGGATACCAATAATAGTCTGCGAATTCCCATAGGAAGTAGCTGCTTGCTGCTCCTTTAACTCGGGTAATGTTTAGGACGTTGGGGTCAACCGTGAAGTTCAGTCCCCAACCGATGATGCCTTCAGTGCTGTCATCGGTTATGTTGGCTACTTCAATGATTATGTCAACCGCAACCGTGTCACCTACGGGCACTGCAGGTATGTATCCAAGAGGTTGATCAACGTAGACTCTAACGTATGGTGGCGATGAAGATTCAGGTGGTTCCACAGCTTTTATGGGCAAATTAATTGTGGTTAAACTAGATGTGAATATAAACAAAACAACAAACATTAACAAACACTTCTTTATTTCCACCAATCAAATCACCTTTCCCGTGTAACTATTGTAATAACTAATATTTCTCTTTTGCGAAACAATCTTCTATACGACCGAATTTACGGCACCAAAGAACGATCTAATGAATTTTTGCGTGAAGAAAAACGAAATTTTGATCTACTAGATCCACTTTTCGAGTTAAAAACGGAAAATATTCTCAAAACAGAAAAATTTTTAAGCAAATCCACTTTTTGTTTTTTTGTTTTTACTACTTTTTTTGATGTTTTCAAACCTCAGGGCATATCTTAGGCATACTTCTACTGGTAAATTGGTGCCAAAATCCCGCCCCCCGCACCAAAGCCTACACCCGACGGATCGAAGAACGACCATATATTCGAAACACTTTGGCAAGTGAAAAAAGACGGCTACGTAGAACGAGTCAGCCGAGGTATCTACAAGATCACAGAAAAAGGAGAAAACTCTTAGAAATACTGAAATAGCGCTTGTATAGAAAATTTCTCCTCAAATTAATGATGCAACTTTGAATGAAACATCTGCATTATGTATGGAGCGTTTCCTTCAGTAAGTCATAAAAACTGAATAGGAAAACATAATGCATGATTGGAGGTCTTCTCTATGGATAGTGAATTAAATGGTTGATCCTAGAATTGAGAAACTTGCAAAACTCTGTGTTCATTATAGCGTAGATGTGAAACCGAAAGAGAAAGTGATCATACAAGGAATGTGTGGAGCATTTCCTCTAATTAACGAGATATACAAAGAATGCTTGTTAAGCGATGCATATCCACTAATCACACCTGAACTTGATGTTGAATACACTTTTTTCAGATATGCAAAAGAACACCAGCTAAAATATGCTTCACCTTTCGAAAAGTTCAGGATTGAAAACATGGACGTTCAAATATACGTATGGTGTGAAGTAAACCCCAAAAGATTAACAAACATAGACGCTTCGAAAATAACACTCCACCAAACTTCCAAAAAAGAGTGCAATGAAATCTTCAGGAAACGTGAAGGCGAAGGAAAGCTCAAATGGGTAGGTTTGCCTTACCCCGTGGAAGCTGAGGCACAAGAAGCCACTATGTCGCTTGCAGAATGGGAAGACTTCGTTTACAGCAGCTGTTTGGTAGACAATGAAAACCCGATTATGAAATGGAAGAAAATACATAAGCAACAGGAGAGAATCTGCAATTTTCTAAACCGAGTAGATGAAATTCACATAGTAAGTGAAGACACGGACATAACTTTCAGTGTTAAGGGCAGAAAATGGGAAAACTGTGCCGGAAAAATTAACATGCCAGACGGTGAAGTCTACACAACACCACTGGAGAACTCAGCTAACGGCACAATAAGATTCACTTTCCCAGGAATCTATTCGGGCAGAGAAATTGAAGATATAACACTTACATTCAAAAACGGAAAAGTTGTAAAGGCATCAGCGACTAAAGGCAACGACTTGCTGCAAAAAACACTAAGAATTGAGGGAGCAAACCGCATTGGCGAAGCTGCCATCGGGACAAACTATAACATAACAAAATTCACCAAAAACATACTCTTCGACGAAAAAATGGGTGGAACAATACACATAGCCCTCGGAGACTCCTATCCAAAAACAGGAGGACAAAACAAATCACCAATCCATTGGGATATCTTAAAAGACATGAAAAAGGATGGAGAAATCTACGCTGATGGCAAACTATTCTACAAAGATGGCAAGTTCCTGATATAACTCATAACCTTTCATTGCATGCATTCAAAAGTTTTCCCATTTTCAAAAACTCTAGGGAAATCTGCATGAGAACATAGCGTCAATCAGATGTGATGTTTATTGCTAGACTTGTTCGGAAAAGAGACAAACTCCACGATTCCCCATATATATATGCCACAATGATGTATTTGGCGGGTTCAACTTGTTCCTCAGAGTCACGGTGGGTTTGTTCCAAACAACATTGTGGTGCCGCGGGCCGGACTTGAACTGGCGACAACCGTTTTTAAGGTTGATTTAAACGATTTAGAGGATTTTAAGCTGTTTGCAAGGGCTAAATTGAATTTGGGAAAAGAAACTGTCAAGAATTATGTGTGCAGAGTCCGAGCTTTTCTCAAGAACAGAGATTCCGTTACTGATAAGGACGTTCAAATTTATATTCAGGAGAAAAAAGAGAAGTGTAAACCTGATTACGTTTCTAACATAATCTCTGCTTTCAAGGCATATTTCAGAGGTTACAAAGGATTGTCTTTCATGGACGGATATAAACATCCTTCAAGTCCATTAAGGATGAAAGAAGAGATCAAACCAAACGAAGTAAAGCAGTTTATTGAAGCCATAGATGATTTGGGAGTCAAATGTGTCGCTTTATTTCTCGCTACTTCCGGACTCAGGAGAGGAGAAGTGTTAGGTTTAAAGAAGAACGACGTTGATAGAAACCTCAGATGCATAATACCGAATTGCCATTCTGGAGAAACAAAGTATTCTGGAATAACATTCTACAACAAAGAAGCTGAATCATGCCTCCTGGAATATGAGAAAAATCAAACCCGAAGGGAGAAAATCAGTGATAGATTGCTCCCAGTAAGATATGAAAGATTCTTTTACGCATGGAAAAGAGCGAGAGAAAAATTGGGAATCTATTTGAAGCCTAAAGATATGAGAGACTTCTTTTCTCAAGAGATGGGCAAGGCCTTTGTTCCAGACAGATATATCGATGTTTTTCAAGGCCGCGCTCCAAAGAACGTCTTAGCTAAACACTACAATCCTCGAGGAACCAAGATGTTGAAAGAAATCTACGACAAAGCCAATTTGAAGGTGTTAAGTTAACAAGTGCATCAATTGTTTCCAAACATAAGATATTCCAACGACTATACATACGCTTCCAAGCGTAACAGAAATAAGTTGAGGTATTTCCAATGGCCAAACGAAGTGTATTCCAACAACATAAGACAAAATTGCGAGTCCAACAGTCAAATATTGGGTGGTAGCCCAGCCAGTTGGGTAGTGTAATCTTATTCTTTGATCAGTCCTACCCGGAACGGTACCATCATTTATGGTTACTCCGTTAGGTGTCCCTCCTCGGCTTACATACCTATGTTGCAAAAGTCCAAGTTCTCTTTCAATTTCACGACAACGCCTCAAGTGGATTTCAGCAATATCTCTAGTTCTTCTAACTTTGAGGTAATAAATAATCATAAGCAAGGTAACAGCCCAAGAGCCTAGTGCTGCTGTACCACTTGGTGCTACTACTCTGGATACGATTAGCGCAATAGTAGCGGTTCCACCACCTATGAAAATCGCGCCGATTTCCCAAATCATTCGTCCATAGTAGTTGTGCATCTCTTGAGATAACTCATATTCTTTAAGTAGAAGCTGATCTAAACGGGAAAGTCGATTCTCATTTGCCTCATTCATTTTTTCATTCTCACGAATCATCTGTTATTCATAATGTCTTAATAAGAGTTAACATGTATTCATGGAGTTGCATGCATGGAATTTGGATCGAAATCTGAACTTGCCCAACACTTCTCTAATTAGTGGTTGCATACATGTATCACTCCTCAGATGTTACAACTCGATGGAAAGATTATCAAGAAAAACTACCCGGAGCGGTTTTAGGTGTGATATTTATGTCTCTTGGATTTGTCCTTGAAGAAAGGTTTTTCGCCTCTGTATTTCAATCCAACTGGAAGATCGTCGGGTTTCCTTACGTTCAATAATATCTTCGCATTCGCTTTCATCCGGCTTCTTACTCTCCTATTCAATATCACAACAAGAATTCCAAAGATGCCCCCTGAGACATATGCAAGAGTCTGGGAAAGTGAAATAACATCGGTAACATTAGATTGGAGAAGCAAAGAAAATACTGTACTTGCGATGAGTATTCCCATGGCAAAAGCTATTGCCGTGCCTCCTAATAGAACATCAACCATGTTTTCGAAGTTTTGACGAACTCTTTTTGGCAGAGGCAACGGAAGTCCCACATATCCTTGGAACATAGAATCGTCAAGCAGGGATTCCTTGTTGCCTTCAAGAGTAGAGCTACCTACTTCATCTTTTCTTTTCTGCGAAATGGGTTTTATTAACTCCAGTTTTTCACAAATCCATTGGATGTTACGTGTGTGATTCATAAACTCCAAGTTCCACTTTGTAACGTTGTGACTGACGAGTAAGGAAAAGAGCATGAGAAACAGAAAAACAGGCCAATATGTCATAAGAGTAAGATGCCATGCAACATGTTCATTGAACACGAAAGCTAGGATTCCTCCAAAAACTGCCATGAAGACGTATAGTTGATGTTGCCTCTGGAGTTCTTGATGGCGAGCATGTTCCCAATTTTGCTTTAGTGCTTCCAAAAGTCTCTCACTATTCTTGCTGTCAAGTTTGGACATTTGCGTTCCTCGTTTTTTTCGAGGAGGGACTGATTTCACTTTCATCACAGTTAACTATTATTCGCCTAATTGCTTTAAGAGATTGCGGATTTTTCAGATACCGAAAATCCAGAGCCTTATGTCGAGACTCAACGGTGAGACTACCAAGACAAACTACCTGAAAAAGATTAGTCTAATCTCTCTAAGGTAACAACGTTTATGACATTAATGTGTAAAACAGTATGGCTGTTGTCATTTTCCTTATCAATGCATTGATAAAAGCCAGACGCCTTGTATCCGGTAACACTGTAGACGCCTTCTAACGCGCCGTCTCCAAATTTGGTATAAAAGTAGATGTCGGTATAAAACTTGTTACTGCCACGCTTTAGATAGTATTTCACACCAGAATGTTGTATGAAATACATAGGCCATCCGGCCATACCTGGACCTAGCTGCTCTGCAAACAAATAGCGTTGTTCTTTTTCTAGCTTTCCGCTAATGCTCGCTAACTGAGATGAAGACGATTGTTGCGAGGGCCCCTCTTTTGGTTGACTGGACATGTTTAGAGCAATCAATGATGTTAATACTACGCATACTAAAACAACTGGAATTATCAAAATGTACTTTTTTCGACTTGTCTGTTTCTGATTTCTCAACTCAAGAACCATTTTTACATTATTCTGCTATTGTATATATGTGTAGAACTTCTATCCTTAAATTATTAATGCAACTTCAAATGATGTCTGCTTAGGTGATAGAATGTCTAAATCAACCTCAATTATTAAGAATGTAATTCCAATAATCGCTGTAACTTGGATACTATCTTTAGTCACTACGTTAGCGGTGGTTTATGTAGAACCAAGCTTTTTCTCAACGCAATCCCAACCAACCAACCAGAACCAAATAGAAATAATTAGATTCTATGAACCAGATGAAATGAATGTTACTGGTTACCAGTATTGGGATACAGTAGCAAGTTTTGTTTGGACTCCAAAAAACCCTGCAAATAACGTGATTTTGGAAGTCTATTGCTATTTTGAGTATCGCTGTGAGAATCCAGAAGAGCATGTGTGGGAATGGGAAGGAGCTTTCTGGTGGGAGATGAAGTTTGCCATGAGAATAAATGATTTTAAATGTAATGAGTATGGACAAATAAGAAAAAGTGCAAACAATCAAGCTGAGTGGGGCGAACAGTATTCCACTGAATGGAAGCAAACTTGCTTCGGCACAGAGAGTGGAAAAGAGCTTGGTACATGGCTTGATACACGCGGTTTATGGATAAATCCAAATCAGAACAACTACACTTTGAAACTTGATGTTTACCACAGTGATAGAGCTTCTTCTTCAACTCCTACGTTTGTAAGAAACATCAACGTAATCCTCGAAGTCATAGATGGGATTCCACCAGCAACAATATGAATATCAAGCAAGGTGAAGTAAACACTACTCAACTATTTCTCTGTGTCAAAAACAAGTTGAAGAGGGCCAACCATGCTGTTTCACCTTAACATATCGTCAATTTTTCTTTCTAGTTGTCTATTCTCAATTAATCGCTTCGCTTGTTCTTCTCGCTCTCTGAAGCTTGTTAACCCTAAAAGCTCACTTGCACTTTTTGTTGTGTCCAACATGATTTTCAACGCTTGAGGTTTATGGCGCGGATCGCCTTGCTTAAACATGAAGCTGGCTTCACGGTAAATTGTGTCGTAACGGTTCATAACGACAAGTCGTGCTTTGTCCAAGTCGTACAGTTGACTGAAAAGAGGCTGCCATGTCTTGCGTGTTTCAGCGTCATAGTAAATGCTTCTCTCAGTTTTTCGGTATTTCTTGCTTAGAAACTTCACTATCTCACAAAGAGAAAAGCCCAGTCCTTCCATCTTTAGGAATTCTAAGCGTCTTTCTACGAGTTTTTTCACGGTAAAATCTCCATAATTGAAATTTTGATTTCACTGTCGTCTATCTGTGTGCTGCGTTTCAGCATTTCACCTTCAATTTTGACTTTGCGTTTACGTTGCGACGTTAAGAAATAGTACGGTTCTTCTTGTGTGGTTAAACCGTGTTTTCTGAGGATTTTAAAGTATGATTCTACTATTTCGTAGATGTCAGCGTCAGTGTAGGCCTTGCGATATTCTAAATATTTGATTTCAGGGTTTTCCCAGTTGTTACTTAAATGACAGTATAGACGTACCGCTTTTTTATCGTATTTAGTAGCCAGGTACTGTAAAACTTGTACACGTTCAAAAGCATCATGTACTTTGTCTAAGGCTCTCAAGAAAAGCGGAGCTTTAGCGTCATGTCGTGCTTTCGATATGTCAACAGTGTCGTCGTCAGCTTCCATAAGTTCTTTCGGTTTAGGATATTTCTTTGAAAGCTCATTGCGGATTTTACAGTACAAAGTGAAATGTTGAATGTCCAAACCTGTTAACAGGCTCCAATCTACCCCATCCTCGCTAAGAGCTGCGGTTAAACTCTTTTCACCGTTCAACTTTCAACGCCACCTTCTCTGCGTCCAAACATTCTTGAACCTCTTTTTTCTTCAGATTTTCTAGGTTCGAGGAGTACATCAAATTTTTTTGGCTATGCCCCCCTGGTGCATGACTTCTTTGTCAAACGTTTTCGCTTTTCGCTTGTCAATGATTTTGAGCCCACTATCACTCAGTTTGTAACGTCTTAACACTTTGTTAAACGGAATGCCTCGGCTAATTTCGTCTAAAGCATGCAGCAACATAGCCTCTCCAAGGAAGCCTTTTTGAATGGGAAAATAGCTGGCTTCGGATTCAAGGTAGCATTTGCCTATGAACAACCATTCAGCAAAACTTAATGGCTCACCGTACGCATTAACCAAAACCAAAGTGTCACCAGGGCCCTTCTTGCCATCGACAAGCGTAAGCAAAACCATCGTTTTCAGCCGTCTGTTATCTTTTTTATCTTATCTTCTTCTTTTTCGATCAGGAATTGCCCTAAACCTTCGAGTATCTCTAAGTATTCTTGGATTTTGTCTTTGGTTAGTCCAAATTCATATTGCAGGGTTGCTAGGGTTTTTGACAGAAGAATCTCTCCATGATTATGAAGAGAACGATGAACAAGCCGAGCTATTTCTTGGATACGTTCTTTCCTGACTTCAGCTCCATCTCGTCTAACCATTAAGAAGCCTCCCTAGGGAGAGTGTGTGTGAGTGTGTTTTGAAGAAGTTGTGAATAAGAGGTAGAATAGGAATGAAGTGGTGTCAAAGAGACAATAGAAGATAGAAGATAAGAAGTAAGAGAATGAATGATAACACTCACACTCATATACACTCCCCCTCTTTTAGAATTGGCCTAATCGTTAGTTTACCGTTGACTTCCATAGAGACAGCTTCAATTCTCCCATGTTTCTTTTCTAGAAAATCAAGCCAAGATTTTGGCAGAATGACTCCTGTGCTTGTTCTTCCGATATCTACTATCTTACGGATTAAAGGCATCTCTTGCTACCTCTAGTTTAACAATAGTAAAGCCAATACTTTATATGTAACAACTTGTTAATTATAAACAGGTTGATGGATTTGCATCCTCTTGAGTGGGATATCAAATATGTTTTGAATGCGAGTCCTGAAATGCGACTTCAATGGCGAGTCATACGAGACGGAATTTATAAAAAATACAAAGGCAAATACAGTACAAAGAGTAGTTTCAGTGTAATTCTCCATCGACAATTAGAACGCCTACTTCTTTCAGAAGATATAGAAAAAGAAGTAGTTGGACATCAGGAAGTATTCTACTACATACCCAAAAGCCGTCAAAGAAAGATTGAAGAAGAATTACAAAGAGAATATGCCCACAAAACATTCGATGAAATTTGGGATAAGTTAACTCCAGAACAACGGAAAAAAACAGTCCAAAATCTTACACAGCATGGGCAGGAAATCACCCTAATTGTCCGAGAAATGATAGCAAACTTGACAGCGCAGTTGAAAGAGTGGATAGGGCAATCGATTTCAGAACTTGAAAATCCATCAGAACGTTCGAAAGAAAAATATTCCCCAGAACAACGGACACAGTTTTTGAGGGAGCTTCATAATTTGCGTTCAGATTGCGAAAAGTCGGGCATAAATGCACGTGATAAGATACAGGACATTGAAGAAAAAGTTAGAGTACGAGTCAATTTGATACAAGAGTTTATAAAGAAAGTAGTTGAGCCAAAATATTCTGGAGACTGGAATGTAGCATTTATGGATTTGATGCGAAAAGCTGTGGAAGAACAGAAGACAGGTGTTAAGCCATGAGTAAACCAAAACGTAAAAGGAAATTTAAACCTACTTTTAAGAATGGTGGATTCTGGGAACACTATAAAGATTTAGAACGTCAATTCGAAGAATTCTTGGATTACGTTCCATACATTGACGAGAATAAGGGGATTCGCTCCTTTAAGCTGACAAATATTCTCCTTAATATTGGTGGACATATAGATTCGGCTTTCAAAGAAATGGCCAGATACCCCAAATTCTACAGACGCAAAAATTCTAAGTGTAAGAAAATCGTCGAAATAGTAAGAGAGAATCGCCAAAAAATCAAGAGAGACGAGTTCGCAAGCGGGCCGGGTATTAAGTTATGCATCGAGACTTTTGAAGAGATATATGAGTTATCAAAAAAAGAAGTGAAGTTTAAACGTCTTCCTTCAAGAGAAAACATCTTTCCATTTGCCCCCCACAATCCTAAGACTAACGCTCCCTACTGGTGGGATATTTACAACCACACTAAGCACGATTATCATGAGTATTTTGAAAAAACTAACTTGGAAGCTACGAAGGATGCCCTAGCGGGTGCATTTTTGTTAAACGCTATTCATATGCCTTCGGTTTTAAGATTGTTTAGATATGGTGTCTTCAAAATAGAGTTTGAGCCAGACGTATTTGGTGGGGAATATTTTCGTGAAATTGCCACTCCAGAGTGGGTTAAACAAGAATACGAGAAAACTCTTCAACTTCCTGCAAGGTTAGAAACTTCTCTTTTTATATATAAATATGGAGAATCTGAACAGGATGAATACTATGTATAAGAGTTACTCGAGTAAAAAAACAAAAAATACTCGAGTGAAAGTAAAACAGAGAAAAAAGACAGTGGGCATAACCCTACCCAAAAACTTAGTTGAAAGAGCTAGAAAACGAAACCTAAACATCTCAAGAATCACAGAGCAAGCTCTTCTCAGCATTTTAGACTACCTTGAAACTCAAAACAACGAAACAAGCTCAAAACTTCTTAATGAACGTTCTTTTCTGAAAGAAAGTTCTGTGGTGCCGCGGGCCGGACTTGAACTGGCGACAACCCGGTCTTCAGCTTCACCCTCGAATATTGCTTAGACGAGTCGGGTGCTCTCCCAATCTGAGCTACCGCGGCACGTATTCAACATGAAACACACGTCCATTTTTAAGTTTTCGCAAAAACTGGTGCTTATGAGCGCGGAAGATATTAATTAAACAGCATAAAATGATAAAAACAATTATAGATTCAATGTAGTTTGGAGGCCAAGTTGTACGACTACCTTTAGAACAAAGTCTAGGAAGATTACGTTAGCTACTATGTTTGGTGTCGTAATATTTATTTCAAAAGTTGCCTTGCCATATCCGTTTGACAAGACTTTAATTGTGTTTCAAGCGTTATTTTTGGCTTTAGGAGCATTATTAATGGGCAGGATGGGCGCAACTTACGTGTCGTTAGTTGCAGGAACTCTGATGGCATCTTGGAGAGCGGTTACAGCTACTTTTACTTTTGCATTCGCATTAATGTATGGATTGTTAGTTGACGGTTTAATTCTAGGGTTTAAGGCTAAAAGCGTAAAAGGAGACGTTAAGACTTCTAGGATGGTTGCTGCTGTAACTGTCAGCACTGGAATTGCTGGTTTGACAAGTTATTACGTCACTGTTTTTGTGACGTCAATTATTCCCCGGAGTCTTATTGTTCTTTACATTACAGGACTCGCAATAAACGTGATGGAGACAGGTATTCTTATTGCAGGATTGATAAATGGGCTTGTAGCTGGATACGTGGCCACATATATATGGAAGAGGAACCTGCGACAGCTTGCAACTGCGTGAACACTAAAAATCTATACTCTGTTTATTTCACCTAGCCAATTGCTTCTCCAATCTGGCAAGTTTTTTCTTCTTTCTCTTTTCTTTCCGTTCCTTCTTCTTTGGAGGCTTAGGTTTTCTTCCTCTAACGTCTCCCTTCATTCCACCCTTCGTACTTCCGCTCATGAGAGCGTCTCCTTTTTTGTAGACAAAAATAGATTGTTTTGTGGTTCTTAAAAATATTATTCGAGCAGCAAGCACAATTCATTAATGGTGTAGCACGGGCGAATTTGAATCAGTATGATGTATAACGTGAAAATTTCTAGACACCGATTAGGTTATATGTAAATGTCTATGACTTTTCTCATTCGTTTTGGAGGAAGCCACCCTTTTTCCCTGAGTTCTCTTATTACCTTGGCCAATGATTGCATGTGTACAATTCGGGCAATATTTGATAAGATCAGAAGCCCCAACGAGTTTTCCATTTTCCATTATTGGAAATTTCTTTATGTTTTTCTTGAACATTAGTCTTGCAGCGTCCTCCACGTACATATCTGAACCTCCAACTATTAGGGGAGTAGACATTATTTCTGTAACTTTTGCTTTTTCTGGATTCTTTGATCGGGGGATAACTCTTTTTAAAACGTCTCTGTCAATCAGTATTCCCACGTTCTCTCCATTCTTTGTAACAATCAGACAGGCAATCTCATGCTTGTTTATAATTCTAACAGCTTCTTTGACTGTTGCATCAGCTCGTACTTTGATTACTTCTTGAACCATTACTTCTTTGACGTACAAAGCTATGTGTACCACAGGACTTCATCGTCTAGTTTGGTGTACAAGACGCCGTGTGTACACAAAAACGACGTACATAAGACATTCCTGAAACGAACCCAATACAACAAAAACAAGGGTGGTGGGCCGGGCCGGATTTGAACCGGCGATCTTCGCCGCGTGAGGGCGACGTCTTAGCCGAGCTGGACTACCGGCCCTTCGCAAATTTAAACGATAAACGTATTACTTTAATATCTTTCGTAGCATCTACACGAATGCAAAAGATAGAGTCTATAACTACACAGAAACAGTTCAGTTAATTATTTACTTACTTCTCGTTTTTTCCACCGCAAATTCTTGCTTCTACATTTCCTACATTTAGTGGCAGCAGAAGCATTTCGCGCACCACACTCCCGACAAATCTTCATATACAGTCGACTTTTTTGAGCAATACTTTTTTTAAACGGATCCATTATTGGCACGCGAGTTCCTCCTCAATTGGCTACCTTTCAGATTCAGCGCCACCAAATATATTTTTCCTTCGCTTTAACGTCTCAGCCATTATTTTCGATACATCACTGGGTTTCTCAGCCACACTTACACCCGCCTTCCTAAAAGCTTCAATCTTGCTCTGAGCAGTTCCAGTGTTACCCATAATTATGGCTCCAGCATGTCCCATCCTCTTCCCTTTTGGCGCAGTTCTGCCAGCCACAAATGCAACCACAGGCTTACCGTATCCTTGGTCAGAGATGAAGCGTGCCGTCCGCTCCTCCGCATCTCCTCCAATCTCACCGATCAAAACGACCGCCTTAGTTTGTTCGTCCCTCTCAAATTCTTCAAGAACTTCAACAAAGCTTAACCCGACAACAGGGTCTCCACCCAGTCCCAGACAGGTAGATTGTCCGAAACCCATTTTGGAAAGTCCTATCGCAATCTCGTAGGTTAGAGTTCCACTTCTCGAAACAATCCCCACATATCCCCGCTTGAAAATGTGAGCAGGCATAATCCCGAGCTTACACTCATCCAACGTAATAATGCCGGGAGTATTAGGACCAATAACAACCGCACCTTGACGTTTTGCGCACGCCATAACTTGCACAGAATCCTTCACTGGAATACGTTCGGTTATAGTCACAATTGTTTTCAATCCGCCTTCAAGAGCTTCAAACACAGCGTCACCGGCGAAGGGAGCGGGAACAAAGATTATGGAAGCATCTGCTTCATGTTTTTCTAATGCTTCTTCCACTGTGTCATAAACTGGAACGTTATGAACTTTTTTTCCGCCCTTCCCAGGCGTCACGCCCGCAACAATTTGAGTCCCGTAGTCAAGCATTAACCTCGTGTGGAAGCTTCCTTGAGTTCCTGTTATACCCTGAACAATAGCTTTTGTACGCGTGTTAACAAAGATTCCCAAAGAACAGTCATCCTCCAACCTTTGCGATTCCAACAGCTTTTTCAGCTGCTTCTTCCATGCTTTCTAAGACGTGGATACCTGCGTCTGTGAGGATACGTCTTCCCTCCTCCTCGTTCGTTCCCACTAATCTTGTAACCATGGGCTGAGCAAAACCAATATGGTTCTTTGCTTCTAAAATGCCTTTAGCAACTTCGTCACACCTGGTGATGCCGCCTAATATATTGATAAAGACAACGTTCACCCGATTGTCGGACAAAACGAGGTTGAGAGCAGCAGCTATTTTGCCAGAAGAAGCTCCGCCACCCACATCAAGAAAGTTCGCTGGGTTCCCACCATACAGCTTAATTGTGTCTAGTGTAGCCATAACTAAACCCGCGCCGTTTCCAATCACACCGATATTTCCATCAAGTTTAACGTACGCCAACCCGCTCTTTTGAGCCTCCAACTCTTGTGCAGTCAACTTTTCTCCGTCAATTCTTGTTAACCTCTTCTTAAAATCAGACTGCCGATAAAGCGCGTTGTCATCAATTATGATGCGAGCATCCACTGCAACAAATTTCCCCTCAAACGTTTCAACTATAGGGTTCATCTCACACAGTTCAGCATCACAGTCCATTGCCACTCTATAGAGTTTTAGAAAGATTGTAACGAGCTCCCGCATTTTACTTCCTGCGTAGCCCAGTTTTTTAGCAATCTGACGAGCGTGGTAGGAACGAAAACCGTAGAAGGGATCAATCAAAACCTTTATGATTTTTTCTGGAGTTGCAGCGGCGATTCCCTCTATATCAATCCCGCCTTCGGAGGAAGCTATTGCTATGTAACTGTGTTCAGAACGGTCCACGGTTATACTGAAATAGAGTTCTTTATGTATGGAGAGCTTTTGTTCCACCAAAACGCTTTGAACCTTAATACCTTTTATCTTTGAACCCAACAGCTTACTCGACGAAAGTTCTGTCTCTACAGGTGAACTTGCAAAAAGGATGCCACCAGCTTTCCCTCTTCCCGCTACAGGAACCTGGGCCTTGACTACAACTGAACCCTTAATTCGTTCAGCTGTCTCTCGAACCTGTTGGAGAGAAGTTATCAACCCTCCTAGAGGAGTAGGTATCCCGTATTTAGAGAGGATTTCTTTTGCTTCATACTCAAAAAGTTTCAATGGAAAGTCGCCTCAGAGCTATTTGAGAGTTTGGATAGTGACATAAGATCTTGTATCTTGAATCCCATCCACTGAAGCCAGACCGTTGAGAGCCTCATCGAGCTTTTCTCGCTCTACAATAATGATAGCGTCCATGTCGCCAACTACTCTAAAAACTCGTTGAATAGGAAGCGTTACAATTGTTTTGTACACACCTACTCTCTTTAGAGGTGAGACTTTGACAAAGACGAACGCAGGATTCGCTGAAACTCCTAGCATGTTCAGTCCCTTTTCAGTTACGTCAATAAATCCTCTACCAGTTCTAATGCATCCTTCATCCCGAAGCTTACGTAGATGCACGCTTAATGCCTGTCGACTGATGTTGAGTTGTTTTGCCAGTTCGTTTTGTTTCATATCCAGAGTGTAAGTTGTTACGGGTCTGCCTTGCTCGTACAACATGTGAAGCAGATGAAACGCGCGTCCAGTTGGGATTTGTTTGCTCACAAAATCACCTATTTCTAGTTAAACCAAATTTTTACATATGTAAATTAAATGATATATAAAATATAAAAGTTATACCATTACGACGACGCATCCTAGCTACAAAACCGCAACGTATTTATTCCTAAGTTAAACCATGGTAATGTACGTAAGAACAAGGAGTGAGACAAGGAAATGACAGAGAAAAACGATGTGTTAATCGGACGAAAGCCAGCTATGAACTATGTGTTGGCTTGTATAACCCTCTTCCACGGCGGAGCAAATGAAGTAAACGTTAAAGCACGAGGAAGAGCCATCAGCCGAGCTGTTGATGTCGTCGAGATCGTTAGACGTCGGTTTCTACCAGACGTAAAAGTTAAAAACATAGATGTCGGCACAGAACAACTAGCATCCAACGAAGAGGGAAGAAACACGCCTACTAACGTCAGCACCATAGAAATAAAACTAGGAAAATAAGAGACGTTGGCAAATAAACAAGCTCCGCCACTCCTTTATTTTTTTTCTAAATAAATTATTGAACACTTTACGTTAGGCGAGAGAAAAGACAATTCTCTCCTCTCGGTAAGTTTATATGACCTCAATACTCTCTCTGTATGATACCGCTTCAAATCAATGAGAATGAGGATAATTAAATGCCGAAAATGGCAAACATCTGTGACTTCTGCTTAAAAAGCGGAATACTATGTCCCAAATGCCAAAAAAAACTCAGATTAGGTAAGGTAACAGATATAGACTTGGAAATTGGCCGCATACTTATGTCGCTGGAAAACACGTACCCTCCACTACAAGAAGTATATTTTCATAAAGCGGTAGAGGAAGACAACGTTTTAGCCGTAGTCGTGGGACACGGAGACGTAGCCCGTTTGCTCAGTTACGGTGGAAAAATTATAAGGGCTTTGGGAGAAAAAACTGGGAAGAGGGTGCGCGTCCTAGAATATGGAGTAGATGACAGAAAATTTTTAGAAGACTTGTTCGCGCCGTTGAGCATCATCACAATAAACACGATTTGGTTACCAGATGGAACCACTGAAACTCGGGTTATTCTAAGAAAACGAGGGAAGAGACCGCCGCCCATCAACACCGATGCATTGAAGGAAATTGCTAAAAAGGTTCGTGGAACAACTCTTAGAGTAGAATTTGCGAGATAGATAGAGGATATTGTATGGAAATCGATCAGATGGGAGATTGGCGTAGAACTCATTATTCAACAGATATAAAATCAGATTTAGACGGAAAAGAAGTTATCGTTTTAGGCTCGGTCCAAGACATCCGAGACCTTGGTGGAATACGATTCGTAATTCTTCAAGACAAAGAAGGAACAATTCAGATAACCATTCTACGCAGCAAAATCGGCAAAGAAGTAACTGGAAAAGCTGATTCGCTGCAACGTCAGTACAGCATAGGCGTGAAGGGAACAGTTAAAAAAACAAAGCAAACTCCAAGAGGAGTAGAAATCGTTCCCAGCGAGATTCGGATATTAGGAATAGCGCAATATCCCTTGCCCCTAGACGTGACAGGACGAACGCCAGCGAAAATCGATGTGCGACTGGATGCACGTGCCCTTGACCTATGTCAAGACGAGAACAGAGCTGTCTTCAAGATTCAACATGTTGCGCTCGCAGCCATACGCGAATTATTATCTGAACAGGGCTTCACGGAAGTGCATACACCTAGAATTATCGCCTCTGCCACCGAGGGAGGAGCCGCCCTTTTTTCTGTGGATTATTTTGAAAATAAAGCATTTCTTGCGCAAAGTCCTCAGCTGTATAAGGAACAGCTGGTTGTGGCTTTTGACAGGGTTTTTGAGATAGGTTCTTTTTTTAGAGCTGAAGAATCACACACTAGACGTCATTTAAGCGAGTTCGTTTCTATCGACATTGAACAAGGATTTGCAACTGCTGATGATGTAATGAGAGTGCTCGAAGAAATGATACATCATATGTGCGGAGCGGTGAAGAAGCGTTGTCAAAAGGAACTGAAGATTCTGAAACATAAGATTGAGGTTCCTAAAATCCCATTTAAACGCTTCACCTACGATGAAATCATCGAAGATTTGAAGAAAGAAAGAATAGAGATTTCTTGGGGAGAAGATATCCCCACCCAAGCGTTCAGAAAACTAGGCGGACTTCACTCCTACTTTTATTATATAACTGACTGGCCGACCAAGTCAAAACCGTTTTACATAAAACCTCAAGATAGCAATCCGGAATTAAGTGAAGCATTCGATTTGATGTGGCGTTGGATAGAGCTTGCCTCTGGAGGAACCCGCGTTCACTCAAAAGACCTTTTGATTAAGAGGTTAAAGGAGCAAGGGTTGAAACCCGAATCTTTCAGATATCACTTGCGGACTTTTGATTACGGTATGCCTCCTCACGCTGGGTGGGCAGTCGGTCTTGAAAGAGTAATGATGATGCTTACTGGAAAACAGAACATACGGGAGGTAGTGTTGTTTCCGAGAGATCGGTTTCGACTCACCCCTTGACACGCTGATTCCTTGAAAAACCGTTTTCAACAGGCAATTTTTGTGGAATACGAGCACAAAAATATTTTTAATCGTACCAAAAGCAGTTGTTCTTGCAATATCAAGAAAAGATTATGGCCCATTTTTTGGGACTTGAAGAGGCTGAAAAGAGAAAGGAGTTCTTTTTTCTAAAGAACACGGCCCTCTTCAAGCCTTTCCAAACTGAGCCCCACAAACTTTTCTCTTTATTTTCCGCATGCATCCACAACCAAGTATATAACATTTTCTTACAAGAAACTCTGTTATTTTTATCCGCTGAAGTGAATGGTTCAGGTTTGCTGACATATGTTTAAACGTTTTACATTAAAAGCTCATGTTCAACGGGCAATTTTGGGAAAGTTTGTTCTGAACATACGAGTTATTCGTTGCACGTGTGTGTATAACTAAACTTTAAATCGTTTGATTATTATAACTTGGATTTACGGAAAACATGAATCCGGAGAGATTCCTCGATGCCACATTAAGAGAAGGTGAACAAACACCTAAGATTTACTTTAAACCTGAAGAAAAATGCCAAATAGCCGAGATGCTATGTGAAATACTTGGACCTAAAGGCTTTGTGGAAATTGGTCAACCGTACAGCTCAGAATATGGAGACAGAGTTGAATCTGTTGGTAAACACTTTAAAGAAAGATTTGATGATGCTAAACTGTTAGATAATTGTAGAACTTCAGAAAACGATGTAGATATAGTCCATGAATGTGGATTATGGGGAGTTGTAGTCTTATTGGTCCCATCAGAAAACCATCTACTTCATAAATTAAATAAAATGCCTTATGAAAAAGCGCTAAAAAGAATTGCTGAAGTAATCTTCAAAGAAACAAATGATGAGTTCACCAGTAGAGTATCTTCCAGACCTGAGGAGATAAAGGCATTGCTTGAAGTAGGGTTCGAATACGTCTGCGAGAAAGACTGCTTAGTGTTCTTTCAAGGAGGCAAATTAAAAAGCTACATAAAAACCGGAAAAAGCTTTTAAAAGCCCGCTTTTATTAGGTTTCGTGGCTTCATGAACTCTCGTAGAAGAACAGTTGCGTAAGAACCTCGGTGTAACCTAAAACTTAACCCAAGTTTTCGCTTTGGAGGATTTGCTGAGTCTCTGGATGCTTCTTCTACAGAAAGATCAGTTATGGGAACTAGCACTGTTCGTAGTCTGCCAGGCGCACTTATCTCAGGCAGGGATGGAATATAGAAATTTCGGGGAATAACATCTTCGTCTTTAATGATTTCTTTTTCAATTTCACCTTGCACTCCTTTGGAAGGGTGTTGTTTAAAGCCTACAAGCGGAACAGCAACTTGCATCTTATTCTCTTTTAACGCCTTTTTGACATTTGAAAGGGATTGAAAGGTTGCTTGTTCAAATTCATTTGTTGGAAGTCCGTGTCCATCGAGATGCATTACATAGTCTCCAACATGTACCTCGTTGAAATCAATTCCATGCTTCAATCTTTGACTGAGGAACTTATTGAAGAGAAAAGATTGATAGGCTTGCACAAAGAGTCTACGCAGTTTTGAAGGCAACTTTCTAAAAGCCCCTATGAAATCATCAGGTTGTTTTGCTAAGCGAACGAGCATAAAACGTTCATATCTGAGATGATTTGGAAAACAGCGAAGTGCTTCCGCGAAGTCTTGTGTGTCTTGGAGTTTCTGTCGAGCTTCTCTGGATTCAGGATGTTCATAAGGACTTGGCTTAGCGAGAAAAGTCAATGCCGCCTTTTCCAAGTCGCCGCGTACCAGAAACTTACCTACTAGATGGGTAATAGGGCGAACAGTTCCGAAACGTTGATGTCCAAAGAAGTTTGGAACTCCGCCTAAACTGGATAGCTCGTTTTGGATGTTTTTAACTCGCTTTTCAATCACGAAAGAAGAATGGGAAATTGTTCTGATTGTGATGTAGAATTGGTTTCCCAAGAGAAGTTGGGAATAGACTCTTCCATCAGAAAACCTTAGCGGATGAACAGTAATATCCCTAATTTTGACTCTTGAAACTCGTTCCGGTGTGACACCTCGGATACTGACATGCTGGGCTGTTAATGCCTTAGCATCCTTTATACCTGCTATTTGAATACGCTTGGGACTAATGCCCAATACCCTCGCAACCTTCTTGACTGCCAGAAACGTGTCCCAGTCTCTTTTAACCAATACACAAATAAGATAGCGCCCTCCTTCAATAGGCTGAAGAGTCTCAGTTGGCGAAACTTGGGCTTTCGATCCGTCCATCAAAACTTCTTCAACCACAAAATCCTCGGTAAACTGGCGAATTTTTCCACCAATCCCCAAGGATTGAGAGGCGTAGGTTTCTATGCCGAGCATTCTCTCCAGCGTAGGAACCATCAAACGGTTTTCGCCTCAGAAAAGATTTAGTTCACCCGTTATTTTATCCACTTGGTTAGATGGTGCGGGTCCGATTCCCAAGCAGGTGAGTGTGCCCGGTGGAAGTTCAGTTAAGCCTCTGTCTGAAATAAGGGCAACAGGTAGCTTCAGCTTTTTGGCTTTCATCTCTAACTCTAATAACTCTTGCTCAGACGCTGCTTTCACAGCTATTTTGCATTGTCCTTCTTTTATCCAAGCTTTCCACCAGTCAAGATGGCGTTTTCTAGCTTGTTCAGCTGCGGAAACCGCTGCGTGTCCAGCCTGAGCCGCGATCTTTCCCTTACTCATGTTCAAATCAACCCGCAGAACAACAATCTGTTTGTATTTGAACTCAGACATGGTTATTCCGCATCTCAATTGGTTTAAAGAGAATTTAAATGTTGATTCGTTATTACAAAAAATTCCTCTGACTGTTTCGCGAGGTAAGCGCGGAAAAAATTAAGTGAAGAGCCACAATTAGCGCTGAAGGATGCTGAATCACATGAACCAACGAGTTTCCCTGAAAATCCAAATCCCCAACTTCCTCAAGAATCTTGTTCACTTCAAATTTCGAACATAAGCCAATGAACTTGTCAACCTTGTCATCAGACAAACGGTTAAGCAGTTTCCTTATTCGACGCATCGCCGCCAAGTCAAAGCCTATTAATTCCTTCCATCGCGACTGATACTGCGACAGAAAACTCTTGGAAAAGTCGTTGTTTTTCAAGGCTTCATAGGCGATTTCCCCCGCAATCTTGGAGCACAATGACCCAAATATTATGCCGCCACCAGTTGTAGACTTAACCTGTGAGGCCGCATCTCCAACAACGAGAAATCCGTTTCCATAAGTTTTGGGAATCGCGCCTCCAAGCGGAATTGGATGAAGAGAAAAACGGACGACCTTGCTATTTCTTAGTTTTTTAGATGCCACTGGACGATTGTGCATAAAGCGGTGCAAATATTCTCGAGGGTCACCAGTTTTCGCGGCTAACCCTATCTTGGCTGAGCCGTCTCTCTTTGGGATGATCCACCCAAAAAAATCTGGAGCATATCTTCTGCCAAGATATACTTCCACCATGTCCACGTCTACATCCTTCACTTGATCCACTTCAACCTCAATCGCATGGACAACCATAGACTTATCCAACGTTTGCAGGCCAGCCTTCTTCAACAGAACTGACGAGCATCCCTCAGCATCAATTACAAGACTGGACGCTAAAGTTTCTCTAACCCCTCTCCTCCTAACGCTGACACCTTTAACAAAACCTGAGTCTACAAGAAACGATTCTGCCCTCGATTCTAAAAAATACTGCGCCCCAGCCTCTTCAGCAAGATCTGCAAGGTGTTTATCCAAAAGTTGCCTGTTAACAACATAAGTCACTGGCGAGGCACATTTAATCGTGAACTCTTTTCCAGAAGGAGAAACGAAAACAGCTCCCTTAATCTTGTTTTCCACAATTTTCTTCGGCAAACTCAAGTCTAAACGTTTCAAGCCGCTGACGCTAATGTGACCTGCACAGTGTTCTGGTACGCCTATCTCCTTATGCTCCTCAAATACTATCACTTCCGCGCCCAGTTTTGCAGCTGTCATAGCTGAGAAGGAGCCGCACACGCCGCCTCCAACCACAATTATATCGACTTTTTTGTTCACGTTTTTTCCTCTCGAAGTTAACATCTAGTCTTTCGGGAATACCTTTAAACAATTCCGCTTTCTATTTCTTCCCTCCCTTCTACCATCATTTGTACAAAAGAGCGAAAAGAATGCCTATATACCAAGCGGCCATGATGTCTACATACCACTCACATGCATATTTGGCGCTTAATAGCACAGAATGTTGAAAACAGAGTTTTTCTGAAAACAGCGGTGAAATTCACAAAAAAGAGAGGAACATGGGAGATATCTCTACAGCGTATTGAAGAAATCAAACACAGCAAATATAAGGAAGTACCCCTATACCGAATCACCTTTGAGGTGCAACAATGAGCGAAAAAATAACCGCCACTGTAGCCATCCCCACGTGTACATCATGTCATCGAATTATATCGCCGGGAACCGAAGCAACCAAGTTTTCATGTTCTAACTGTGGAGAAATAGTCATTTGGCGTTGTTCTAAATGCCGAAAGTTCGGGAGACCTTATCGCTGCCCAAAATGTGGGTTTACTGGGCCTTAGGGGATATTTAGAGGACCTTTTTTATTTGTCTTCAAATATGCTCCGACTACTTGCGTTGCCGGAAGAGCGCGCGCAATTGTAATTGAGTGTTCATACAACTCAAAGTTTACCCTGCAAGTCTCATCTTATCCATTTCCTTATTATTTGCTGCCAGAATCACGAAAAGCGATTCATTTGCTCCTTAAACTATGCGCGCGCATGGTGGAGTCGCTGGGGCTTTGTTAAAAACAATGTTGTTGGCGTCGGGGATGGGATCTGAACCCTGCACCAAGTGGAGATATTACCCGTAAAACTCCCCTTTTTTCAAGATAACTGCATGCCGAGAAACCTTTAAGTCTCTATTAAGCCAAAAACTATGAGGAATGAAATGTCAGTAGTTACTCGTGTGGAAAAAATTAACCCTCATAACGGTACAAGAATGACAGTGGAGGAACCTATCGCCACAGAAGCTCCACTTAACCTGTTTCTTAATGAGAAATTCGTGATTACCTTACTAGCCACACCTAAGATGCAGAAGGAACTGGCGCTAGGTTGGTTTTTCACTGAAGGAGTACTACAATCGCTGGATGAGATAAAGAAAGTAGTCGAAGAACAGAATTATGTTGAAGTGTTGACGAGACACCCTGTAAACGAGGAGAGACTGCAGACAGTTGGAGTGACAAGGATAATGACCACTGCTTGCGGCCTATCTGCCGGTAAATTCTTGACGACAATTGGTGAGAAGAAAAAGAAAAGGATAAAATCAAATTATAAAGTCGAAGCTAAAGACATCATCGCGCTGGTTCAGGAACTTGACAAGTCGAAATTGCATCGATCCACTTCAGGAGTTCATGTAGCAGCTTTGTTTGAAGACGGAAGACTCGTTGCCTTTGCTGAAGATGTGGGTCGCCATAATGCAGCTGACAAAGCCGTGGGTATCGCTATTCAATCAAAAGTCAATTTTTCTAGGTCCATTCTTGTTAGTTCTGGCAGACAGCCGGCTGATATGGTG
>Ga0209635_10000498_pt1 | contig 26917 bp, 26 predicted proteins | sample DeeMarSWOR230_32_FD_187463 | JGI IMG/M metagenome (GOLD analysis project Ga0209635, IMG submission 187463) | Marine sediment microbial communities from White Oak River estuary, North Carolina - WOR-2-30_32 (SPAdes) (version 2) | ecosystem: Environmental > Aquatic > Marine > Intertidal zone >...
TTAATTAGCAAAAACGAAAAGCAACAATGACTTGATTACAAGGTATTCTATGTTTTAGCTAGTTAGCTTCTTTGAAATAGAGAAACAAACTCAAACCAATAGCTCATTTTATTCCTTATTTAGCAAAGTGTTTGGGTTTGGGTGTGTGGGGATTAAAATTTAATCCTTCTCTCTCTTTCTACGTAGCAGCCGTATGACCCCTACAATGAGATTCATTCTTGGCACCCTTTGGATGTAACGTTTGTAATCATCGCCAAACTTCTCAATACTTATCTGCTCTTCCCGCAACACATCTCTGTAAAACAATATAGAGCCCATAATGCCTGAGAACACGCTCAACCAGTGTTGAGACATTAGAACTAATGCAAAGACAAATAGTATGAAACCCAAATATTGGGGGTGTCGAACAATCGCATAGATTCCGCTGTCCACCACAACCGTGGTGTGAACGATGCTCTTTCCCTTTGGAACTCCACCTTTCTTTCGGAATTCACCACCAGCCAAGAAGATAAGGACAACACTGAACACCAGCAGAGCCCATCCAGCGTATACAAGGAAATCGAGCCTGTAATAGTTGTAAAAAACAAAGACCAATATAATCGGCAAGAACATTAGGATGCTATATGCCCAAAATAGTGGATCACGTTTCCAAGAATAGCTTGATGAAACCCTTTCTTCCTCGGGCATAATCAACTAGTTTTATTACAAGTTCTTTTTAAATTTTTGAGTATGCATGAAGTCTCCAGAATTAAATTTAATCCAACCCGAACTATTATTTTCCTTATTTCATGCTACAGATAGCCTTTATCTCATGTTAATTTACATATTTTTCCTGAGATAAGTAATTATAATTCATGAGTATTATACGCTTTAAGTTACAACTGATTTGCTGATGACTTAAGATGCCTGAAGAAAGCTCTTCAAATGTTGACATATTCAGCCTGTTATCAGACACTGGAGAAAAGGCGAAAAAGAAGCGGAGAGAAGAGCTTTTAGCTTCTTTGGGCGTGAAAGATTTCTTTGCGGAAGGAAACATCAGCATTGACAAGCGGACATGTTGGGGGGTAGAATGCAAACTGTGCATCAAGGCATGTCCGACTAACGCTTTGTACTGGAAGGCTGGCGAAGTTGGCATCGTTGAGGATTTATGCGTTTACTGCGGCGCCTGCGTTTTATGCTGCATGGTGGACGACTGCATAAAAATTGAGAGAAAACGAGAAGACGGCAAGGTAGAACGGTTTAGCAAGCCAAAGGAAGTTGTGAAACTTGGGGACAAAATTAACGCAAAGAAACGTTGTGAACGTGTAAGCGAACGCTTCCCTAGCGCTGAGAAGTACTGTGAAAAGTACAAAAATCAGAAGTAAACATTCCACATGTGCATTAAATTTTAATCCAAATCTTGTTGTTTCACAAGTTGAGAACGGTTTCAGCATCTCACTTATAACGGTGGATTGAATTAACCTTTAAGACTTGCTTGCAACCAGTTTATCAATTCTTGTTTTGTCCTCGAACCGGTGGAATCCATAAGAATTTTTATGTGGATGGCTCTTTCATCAGGAGTTTTGGGAATACCAAGAGAGTTCATCACTCCGTGGTTGAAATGGGTTTGAAATTCTAATGGTGTCCGCTTAGCAGCAACCCCTGATCTAGCTTGTACTATAGAAGCTTGAGCAAAGTAATCTTCTGGAAAACGCCCGTTCTCGATTTGCTGCCAAGCGAGGAAGGCACATCTGCTTCCAAATTCGTATGCTAGTAACATGTGCCTCTCAGTTGTATCGGAATCCCATTTCCTTTCCTCTTTAACGTAGTTCGGCAATAGTTTCTTTACTTCGTTTTCAAGTTCTGATTCTACTATATCTCGATTTCTTTCGTTGCTATACTCAAATCTGACCCTTAATTCATCGGGCTCGTTTGGGTTCGGCGGAACCTGATAATAATGGTTGAATGCAAACCCGACTATGAGATTGACATTTTCGAGTTGCTGTATCCAGTTTCTCAGTTTTCGAATGATTTCTTTTTGCGTGTTGAAATCTGCTGGAATTGGATATTCATGCCACAAATCTATTCACCTTTCTTAATATCAGTAAGTCCTTTCATTTTCTTGCTATTTGAATTCTTGCTCTGTTTTCCCTAGAGAATCGTTATTTGGGTTCTGTCCAAAATACAATGCTTTGGGTTTAGGATTAAATTTTAATCCAACCAACCAAAAACGTGACTTGTGGGACTTAGGAAGTACCATTTAAGCAGACTATTTTTTTGCCTTAACCCTGTTTTCCAAGACTCAATTCCACGGGTTTAATTAAGGACTTATAGAATTAATTACTGTTGGGCATCTGTTGCGGGTGTCTTCGTAAACTTGGAGTTGTGAACAAAATGCCCATTAACAGACTATTCGAAAAGGCTAAGAAACTCGTGGAAAGCAACAGAGTCGAATCTTTAGGCCAAGGAGTTTACAACGTCATCGGAGACCATGGAACCTACACGGTGGTTCAAGACTACACTGGAAAGTTGAGCTGCAGCTGTCCAGGTTTTATGAAAAAAGCAAGATGCTCTCACGTAACAGCAGTAATTATCCTGACAAAGATGAAAAGAAAGCGGAAGCCGCGCAAAACTAAATTTTAAACAAAATTCCAAACACAGGTACTTGTAAAAAATTAGGGGTTTGTTGAGTTTGCTGGAATCAGCACTGGAGTGCCATCTGCACCGACTATTAGTATCTCTATGTCTGGCGCTATCCTCTGTAACGTTTGAACCCACAGGTAGATCTCGGCGATTCTCGTTTCGTTTCCGCTCTGACCAACTGACTCTAAAATTAATTCAATTGCTTGTTTTGTGGCGTTAGCCTCTATCACCTTAGCTTCGGCTTCACCTACAGCTTTAATGATTACCTCCTGAGCAGTAGCGTTTGCCAACACTAATATTCGCTGTCTGTCAAAGTCTGCCTGAATCTTCTGCTGTTCAGCCACTAGCTTATCCTCGATAGCTGCAGTATATTTCGGTGGATAACCAATGTTTCGCAAGTCAAACTCGAAACGTACCAATGCTCCAGCTAAAGAAGGCTCTTTCATAATTTCTTGCTGCACAGCATTTTCTATCTCATTTCTCACAATGTCCCTAAACTCTATTGTCTGCAACGCTGTGAAGTTCTTAGTTACCAATCGTATTGTCTCGGCCATAATCGATTCGATAGCTGCTTCTTTGAAGTTTAATCGCGGATAGTTTTGGTACAGATTCTTCAGTTTATCAGGAGTTAAAGACCATCTTAGCAGGATTTGAATCTGCATCTCAAGCTGATCTGATGAGAAACAGGCGATTGTGTCTTCAAAAGAGTCAGTAGCATAGTACACATCAACAGCCGTAACCCAAGGCGCCTTTACTACGTAGGTCGGTCCAACTATAGGGTCGCTTGTTGACTTCGTAAGCGGGTCAACGAGCAGTACAGCATGCCCCACACCGACTGAAATTATCATGGTAAAACCAAATATCATCGATACTAGCAGTATCAGTATTAGGGCGAATACGAGACCTGTGATTTTTCGGGATGGTTTCAAATTAATTTCTCTTGGCTCCATTTTTTCACCCCTCAACGAGTTTCTCTTGTGAGAAATACTCACAAATTTACATAAAGTTTGTCTCATTTTTTTGGGAGTAATTCTTAAAAATATTTATTAACTTGAGAATATTTCTCATAGTTGGGAACGCAATTGGATAAAAAAAACGAAGCTATAATAAGGATTTTAAGCAGAAAAGCAGGATTATCGAGTAGAACTCTCTCGAAAATGCTTAAAATGCCAATATCTACTGTGCATAGGCGCATTAAGAAACTAGAACGAGAAGGAATAATCCAAGGCTATAAAGCTATAATTAACTTCGAAAAAACATTATGGCCCATAGGAACCTTGCTGATGGTAAATTTGGCTGAAGTGATTCCGGGGAAAGGACATATCCCAAAGAAGGATATTCTGCAGTCTTTAAGTCGTTTCAACGAGATTGAGGAGATAATTGAGGTTCAGGCCGCTGGTTTCGACTTAATTATAAAAGCTAGATTTGAAAGTCTCAAGGAACAGTCTAATTTTGTCGAAGAGTTGCGATGTATAGAGGGCATAGAGGAAATATCATCCGCTATAATCATTGAAGAAAAACTTCTGCCTGTTCCACAAATATTCGGCTAGTTTCATTGTAGCGCACAAAACGCAATATAGAAAGCAGTTTTAGGGTTAAAGTTAGTGCCCATCGGCAAGTATTTCAGTGTAGGATGTTAAAAATTAATTAGCAAGTTAAGCGCTAGCAAAGTTCGGTGTAAAATCGTGAACGGAAAAGCCGTAGTACTAATGGGTTCAGAAGGAGATTTGGAGTTTTGCCGTGAAATAACAAAACACCTGAAAACTTTAGGAATAGAATATGAATTCCGCGTTGCTTCCGCGCATAAAACTCCAGAACAAGTACTCAAAATCCTAAAAGAATTCGAAAAAGAAAAAATCGTTTACGTAACAGTTGCTGGTCGATCTAACGCCCTAAGCGCTTTCGTCGACGCCAACACATCGAAGCCTGTTATCGCGTGTCCTCCGTACTCGGAAAAGTTCGGTGGAGCAGACATTTACTCATCGCTTAGAGTGCCAAGCGGCATAGGCTCCACGGTGACTATTGAGCCTGAAGGTGCGGCTATTGCTGTGGCAAAAATTCTCGCGTTAGAAGACAAGGAACTGGAGAAACGTGTGAAAGACTACCAATCTGCAAAGAAAAAAGAACTTGAAAAAGCTAACGACACAGTGAAAAAACTGAAATAACAAGCACAAACTGAGAAAACGTCTTAGCTGAAAAAGCGATATAAGCTTATGTGGAATATTCTGTTAAGAATTGAAGTGTAAATCATGGGCAGCGTAAAAGACCTTGAAATAATCCAGAAACCAACACGTGATGCGATGGGCATAGGCAGGTTCCACTTTTCAGACCGCTACTCAGTTTTTGACTGGGGAGAAATGCCCGACCACATAGACGGCAAAGGCGAAGCCCTGTGCCTCATGGGCGCCTACTGTTTCGAGTGGTTAGAAGATAAAGGCGTCGAAACACACTACAGAGGTTTAGTTAACAAAAACGGAGCAGTCGTCACTTTCGAAGAAATCGACGCACCAACCAGCATTATGGAAGTTAACCTAGTTAACGTCTACAAGCCAGAACCGCGCGTAACGCACGGAAAAGTCAAGTACGACTACAGTCTTTACACACCGAACCTGAAAAACTGCCTAATCCCCCTCGAAACAATATACAGAAACGGCTTGCCTGAAGGCTCTTCCGTGTTTAAGCGGCTTGAGCAGGGAAAAGTGACAATAAAAGATTTGGGACTAGACCACCACCCGAGACCAGGAGAACGCTTCGCGAAACCCATATTCGACGTCAGCACCAAACTCGAAGAGACTGACCGCTACGTAACATGGGAAGAAGCCAAAAAAATCGCAGGGCTGACAATTCAAGAGGTAGACGCGGTAAAGGCGGTTCTCTCAAAAGTGAACAACGCAATAAGCCGCATCGCTTCCCACGCGGGACTGGAAAATGAAGACGGAAAAATCGAATTGGCTTTTAACAATGAAAGAAAGCTTATGGTCGTTGACGTTGTCGGGACGCTGGACGAGTGCCGCTTCACCTACGACGGCGTGCACGTAAGCAAAGAAGTTGCAAGGCAATTTTATAAGAAAACAGCATGGTACCATGATGTGGAAGAAGCTAAGAAAACCGCTGAAACCCAAGGTGTGGAAGACTGGAAAGCATTATGCAAGTCGCAGCCTCCAAAAATTGATGTGCAGCTGAAAACTATTATCAGTGAAATGTACATGGCAGCCGCCAACGAGCTGACAGACCACAAATTATTTGACGCACCACGACTTGCGGGAATAATTAAGAAATACAGAGAATACATGGGTGAAAAGAAATGATAGAAAACAAAATAAAAGAAGTAATACGCAGATACGACCCCCGAAGTATTCGGATAGGCGTTTTAGGCTCGCATTCCGCTCTTGAGATAGCCTCTGGCGCCAAGCAAGAAGGCTTTGAGACAGTAGTGGTCTGCCAAAAGGGCAGAGACAAAACATACACCAAATACTACAACAACCTCTTCGACCACATCATGCTCTTGGACAAATTTGTGGACATAACAAGCGAAAACAACGTTAAAAACCTGAACGATTTATGCACGGTGTTTGTGCCAAACCGCTCTTTCTCAGTGTACGCGGGCTACGAGAACATTGAAGAAAAGTTCACCGTGCCCCTTATTGGAAACAGGTACATGCTCAGAACGGAAGAGCGCAACACGCCCAGAAACCAGCATTACCTGCTCCAGAAAGCAGGTATACTTACCCCAAAAATTTTCAAGTCACACAAAGAAATCGACCGCCTGGTAATCGTCAAGGTTCCAGAGAAACAACGCGCCATAGAACGCGCGTTTTTCTACGCTTCAACTCCAGAAGAATTCGAAAAAACAGCAAAGGAACGCATAAAACAAGGAATAATCACTGAAGAAGCCCTGAAAGACTCCATAATAGAAGAATACGTTATCGGAGCCAAGTTCAACGCTAACCTTTTCTGGTCACCCCTAACCGATAAGATAGACCTTTTAGGCTTTGACCGACGCATACAAACAGACCTTGACGGCGTACTAGACCTTCCAGCCAGCGAACAACTCGAACTGAAAATACCCACCCAAAACATTGAAATCGGCCACATGGGCGCAACCATGCGCGAAAGCCAAATAGAAAAAATATTCACGGCGGCAGAACGCTTCGTGGACACCTGCAAAACGGAATACCCACCTGGCATGATAGGTCTTTTCGCCCTTCAAGGCGCCGTGACTAAAGACTTGAAATTCTACGTTTTCGACGTGAGCCCCCGTGTTCCCGGCTGTCCATGCGTTGAGCCCACATCGCCGTACATGAAGTACAAGTATGGCATGGAAGTGGGTCCAGGAAGGCGCGTAGCCATGGAGATAAAACGTGCTGTAAAAGAGGGAAGACTTGCGGAAGTGGTAACGTGATAACAAACAAAGACATAGGCGAAATGCTGGCAAAGTACGACTTGAACAAGCTGGCTATAGGCACGTTGGGTTCGCATTCCGCCTTGAACATTTTTAAAGGCGCCAAGGAAGAGGGCTTCCGCACGGTGTGCGTCTGCAAAGAAAAAGACGCCATACTTTACAAGAAATTCCCTTTGGCAGACGAGATAATCATCGTTAAAGACTTCACCGAGTTGTTGAGCGAAGCGCTTCAGGAGAAACTGCGCCGCTTAAACGTTGTGCTGATTCCCCACGGCTCATTCACAGCTTACCTGAGCACCAAGCATCTAACCAGCAGCCTCTACGTGCCGATGTTCGGAAATCGCCAGCTGCTCCACTGGGAAACCAACCGCAACAAACAGGCAGAATGGCTACGCAAAGCTGGACTCCGTTTGCCTGCAACCTTCAAAACGCCAGATGAAATCGACCGCTTAATAATAGCTAAGCTGCCTGGGGCAAAGGGCGGCAGAGGCTACTTCTTGGCTAATTCGCCAGCGTCTTTCTACAAGAAGTTCAAAGAGATGGTTAAACGCGGTCTCCTCCGAGAAGACGATGTGGACAAGATTCACCTACAGGAGTACGCGTTGGGCGTGAACGTTTACCCCAGCTATTTCAGCTCAATCATCAAAGACGACGTGGAGCTTTTGGCGGTGGATAGACGCTACGAATCCGCGGTTGACGCCATAGGCAAAATCCCTGCTAACGAGCAACTTGAGATAGGAGTGAACCCCACTTACACCATCGTGGGCAATTTCCCCATAGTGCTCCGCGAATCCCTGCTTCCTGAACTCATGCAGATGGGCGACAACGTCCACAAAAAAGCAAAAGAACTAGCGCCGCCAGGAATAATTGGACCGTTCTGTTTGGAGACGGTGATAACGGATGACTTGAAGATTTACACATTTGAGATATCGGCGCGCATTGTGGCGGGAACAAACGTTGGCATCGGCACTTCACCTTACGCTTACTTGAAATACGGTGGAAACATGTATATGGGAAGGCGCATAGCGTTGGAGCTAAAGGAAGCCCGTAAACAAGGGAAGCTCCAAGCAGTGCTAGCGTAAAAATAGAAAAAAGTACTAGAACAAGCTTCTATAACTTTTTTCCATAGCAAATAAAAGCCCATAAGACACTTCTACATTTGGGGAGAAGGGTGGCCGAAGAAAACTACGGTTGGCTATTTGTGGACGCGGTTCCTTTGCTCTATGAGAAGAAAAAGGTTGAAAGGCAGCTGAAAATAGAAACGTGGCTGGACCTTTACCAACTCACGAAGGAATTGAACATTGAAAAGCTCGAAGACCGAAACGGCGCAAACGCAGCGATAAACTACGTAATCTAAGAGAGACAAGCCTGCAGCACGCGGTCGAAATTCTCGCGCGCTCTATCCGCCTTATAAATTCGCAGTGCCTTGATAATTTCGATGTTGTTTTTTTCGCCGAGCACTGCAGCCACTGCCTTTGCTACTGCGCCGCGGCTTGTAAAGAGGAACTGGCAAACGGACGTAACGTTCGCTGGTTTCCTGTTAAGGCTGGCAGTTTCGAAATCTACTATGAAGGGTTTCTGTGTCTTGTCGACGATTAGGTGTTTTGGCGCTTTGCTGAGTTCGCCGTGGTCTAAGCCAATGTTGTCCAACCGCCAACACTGCTCCAAGATATCATTCAAAACATTGCGCAAGGGCGTTTCTTCTTTATGCACATCAAGCCAGTCAGGCAACACAGCACCGTCAATAAATTGCATCAGAAGAAAGTTCTTGCTCACGCCTATGAGCTTCGGTCCCACATGCACTGCGTTGGCTTTGGCAAGCATCTGCGCCTCGTGTTGCAGTCCCAGTCTATCAGCGTCTACTCTGCGGATTTTCAGCGCTACCCTTTGCCCATCCAAATAAGCTATTACCACGATGCCTACGAACCCTTTGCCCAAGACAGGCACGTTGAAAGCGCTTGTTTTTCCAGCGAATTCCACTGCTTTAACGCCGTGTTCACGCAGTTCTTCAAGGCGAGTTTGCAGTTCCGCGTCGCTTACTCTTGGATAGCATAGGATTGACGCGTAGGGTTCTTCCTTAAGATTTTCCGTAAGCACCTTAGTGGGCTTTGTCAATCTTCTTGTCCTCCTTTTTCGGGCAACAGAGTAAAATGTATGCGGTTCATAAATTTAATAGGAACTCTTCATTCACTACATCCTGTCCTTAAGCGGGTTAAGCCATGCCGAAATTCAAACAAATCCCTGACATTCTAAACCTGATGGGCAATAAAAAGCACATTCGGAATTTAGGGATAATTGCCCACATCGACCATGGAAAAACCACGTTAACTGACTCGTTGCTGGCTGGCACGGGGTTGCTGTCTCCGAAAATGGTTGGCTCCGCCAGAGTCCTTGACTACCTTGAGGAAGAGCAGAAGCGCGGTATCACCATGAAAACCGCCAACATATCCCTGCTTTACCCAACCGCTGACGGTTCCTTCATAGTAAATTTGGTGGACACGCCTGGGCATGTGGATTTCACGGGTAAGGTTACCCGAGCCTTGCGCAGCATAGACGGTGCCATCGTGGTTGTTGACGCAGTAGAGGAGATGATGGCTCAGACAGAGATAGTCATTCGGCAGGCTCTTGAAGAAAGAGTGCGCCCCGTGCTGTTCGTAAACAAAGTGGACCGCCTAGTCGTCGAGCTGAAATTAAACGAGGAACAAATCCAGAAAAAATTCACCCGCATAATAGATAATTTCAACGACTTAATCGAAATTTACGGAGAATCGCCTTTCAAGGATAAATGGAAAGCCAATCCTGCAAAGGGCGGCGTTGTGTTTGGAGCGGCTCTGCACAGGTGGGGCTTCACCTTAAGCATGGCGCGGCAGAAGAACATGAAATTCAGCACAATAATAGATGCGTACAAAAACGCTGAATACGAAAAACTACAGAAAAATCTCCCGCTTCACAATGCAATATTGGACATGGCTATTAAGCATATTCCAAACCCTCTCGAAGCCCAGAAATACCGTGTAGAAAAAATCTGGAAGGGAAACATGGATTCACCAGTCGGACAAGCCATGGCGAGTTGCGATGACAACGGACCAGCTGTAGCGTGCATAACAAATGTTCAAGCAGACCCAAAGGTGGGCTTAATCGCGACTGGGCGCGTGTTCTCTGGCACTGTGAAAAACGGAGACGAAGTCTACCTTGTTAACGCCCAGACGGAAAGCGTTGTTCAGCAGGTTTCCATTTACATGGGCGCTTTTAGGGAGCCTGTGAATCAAGTGGCAGCTGGCAACGTGGTTGCTTTATCTGGGCTGGAACTGGCTAAGGCAGGCGAAACCATAGTTGCCGCGGAACACGGCGAAGGCATGGTTCCGTTTGAACGCATACGATATGTTTCAGAGCCTGTGGTTACAGTGGCAATAGAGCCTAAAAACCCTAAGGACCTGCCTAGGCTTCTCGCAGCCATGGACAAGCTTGCAACGGAAGACCCAAACCTTGCCATTTCGATAAACAGGGAAACAGGCGAACACCTCCTAAGCGGAATGGGAGAGCTACACCTTGAGGTCGCGGTGAAACTCCTAAAGGATTATCTCAGCGACATGGAAATTGCAACTTCTTCGCCGAGAGTCGTTTACCGAGAAATCGCCGCAAGAGAAGGCGTCATCGCTACAGCCAAGAGCCCTAACAAACAGAACCAGTTTGCGGTACAAGCGGCACCCATAGAGGAAGATCTCGTAAGACAGATTGAGCAAGAGGGAAACAGCGCAAGAAACATAAGGAACATACTTGCGGTTGACGAGTACAAGAACGTGTTAGTGGATTGCACAGGCAAAGCCGAACAACTTCGAGAGCTTTTGGATTTTATAATTTCAGGCTTTACATTCGCTTGCAAAGCGGGTCCCTTGTGCGGAGAGCCTTTAAGAGGCGTGAAAATCAATTTAATGGAAATCCAGCTTAGCGAGAGCTCGGAACATCTCGGTCCAGTTGAAATTATGCGTGGCGTGGGCAAAGCGATTTTTGGTTCCTTCTTAACGGCTAAGCCCATGCTGCTTGAACCTGTCTACAGAACCGTTATTTCTTCCCCCACAGAATTGGCGGGAGAATGCTCAAAAATCATCAGTAGCAGACGCGGAAAAATCTCTGCCTTTGAACAGAAAGGAGTTTCCACAGTAATTACAGGTTACATTCCAGTTGCAGAGACCTTCGGTTTATCAGCGGAATTGCGGTCAGCAACTTCTGGTCGCGCCTTTTGGCAATCCCTGTTTGATCGCTGGGAAAAAGTACCCGCGAAACTGGAAGCAGAAATCATCAAAGAAATTCGAAAAAGGAAAGGTCTACCTTCGGAAGTTCCTAAACCAGAGCGGTTCTTGGAGGAAAACCAGTGAAACTTGACGCGGTTCCCTTCAACTTGGATGTTACGCTTTGTTGCGGACAGGTGTTCAGGTGGGAAAAGAAGGGTGACTGGTGGTACGGCGTTGTCAGAGGCCAAGCCTTCAAGATACGCCAAGTCAACGCTGAACTGGAGTTTGCAAACGTAGACGAGAAGTTTATCGCGAACTATTTTGGATTGGACGACGATTTGCAAAGAATCCGCGCCAAAATAGGCAAGGACGAGCACATCAGAAAAGCGCTTCGAGAGTTTTGGGGTCTGCGGGTAGTCAGGCAAGAACCTTGGGAATGCCTCATTTCATACATCTGCGCAACGTACAAGAATATCCCCGCAATAAGGCACATGCTACTGGGGCTTTCGAGCAAGTTCGGGGAGAAAACGACGCTGGACAGCATGGAGTTCTTCACGTTTCCCGCACCTGAAAGACTGGCTGCCGCCACGGCTAAAGACTTGTTGGAGTGCGGCTTAGGCTATCGCGCCAAGTACGTGCAGGATACTTCGAAGCGAATTTTCGAAAACGATTTCGAACTTGAAAACCTGAGACAGATGCCTTACGAGCAAGCCAAGAAGCAAATATGTAACTTCGCTGGCGTGGGACCAAAAGTGGCTGACTGCGTCCTACTATTTTCACTGGGAAAAACAGAGGCGTTTCCCGTGGACAGATGGATCGAACGTGTCATCTTGAACCACTACGTTGAAAAGCTTCCACCTGAACTGGCACAAAAGCTCAAACAGCGAGCAGGACTCACCAACTCCGAGTGTGCCGCGCTTAACGCGTTCGGCAGATGGTACTTCGGGGAATACGCTGGTTACGCTCAGGAATACCTGTATCACTACGAAAGGATGCAGCGTTAGCAGGCGCTTTCACAACGCTAGGAGGTATTTGTGCTCGGCGAGACTTATACCCCCTCTATATATAGATTCAAGTAGAGGTTGACTCTGCTTAAGTGTCGCCTAAGAGGTTGAAACACTTTGTGTGAGTTGGATATGCGGAAAACGTTTAAATTTGGTCAAAAACAGCAATAGTAAAAGGAAACGTCACGCAGGGGCCCGTAGCTCAGCTAGGCTAGAGCGCCAGGCTCATAACCTGTTGGTCGGGTGTTCAAATCGCCCCGGGCCCACCATTCATGTGCTGAAGTGTCCTTTCCTTAAAGTTGCTGCGTTTTTACCGAGTTCTTCACAAAATTCAAGTTCGCAGGATCTTGGTCGAGGAGAATGGGGCGGGGTGCCTCAAACGTAGAGGGGAGAAAGGTGAGGGTTACGCTGGGAGAGAGACCATTCTCCTCAGGTAAATTGTAATGCGTGTATGTGTCAAGTTAAATCTTTCGTCGAATTTCGAATCCAAACTGGGGCTCCACAATCAGTTGAAATTTAATTTTTCTCTTAAAACATCTAAGCAACGCTATGGCATTAGGCTTAACACTTGAATGAGAGGGCAATTCCAGTTTTACTTGAATTCTTTGATTATTTCGTCAACCGTCATTATCTTGGCGTTGTACACGTACTCCAGATACTTTAGCCCTTCTTCTTGGTCTTTCTGAGTGAAAGCTTCGGCACCGTCTTCGGCGACGATTATTTTGTAGCCTCTGAAGAAAGCGTCGGCAGCCGTGTGCCTAACGCACATGTTAGTGTGCAAACCGCCAAGTATGACTGTTTTCGCGCCTTCTCCCTTGTACAGGCTTCGCAGAAGCGGGTCTAAGCCTGTTTCGTAGAAACCGCTGTAGGTTCTCTTCTCCACAATGTAATCCTTTTTGGATGGATTGAGTTCGGGGATAACTTCCGCGCCTTTGGTGCCTTTTATGGCGTGTTTTCCCCATTTTCTGGTGACTTCCACGTCTTGGGGATAATGGGCATCGTTGCTGTAGATGACTGGCACGTTACTCTTGCGCGCTGCCTCAACCAGCCTCTTAAGGTTTGGGATTATGTGCTTGGCTCTTTTGGCTTCTAGTTTTCCAGTGACAAAATCGTTGAGCATATCAATAACTATAACTGCTGCTTTGTTTTCCAAAAACGTCACCTTCAACAAGACAATGGTGCAAACACGAATTTTAATCTTGTCTAACTATTGAACCGATGTGCACTATTTTTGCCCATAACGTTGATTTTTAATTCGTTAACAATAAATAGTGTCTTTTCACTAGTTTTAGTTGACGCTTGATGCACGCCAAAAAAATAGTTTGCTTCTTCAGTGTGCTGTTCTTGCTCTTGGGGTTAATGTGTAGTGTGGATGCTTTGCCTGACACAACTGTATCATTTTGCGGCGGTGGTGTCACGGTTGATTTGACATTTCCAGAGGAAGCGCATCCAGCAGAAAGCATTTGGCACAACGTAACGATAACTGCAATCACTGCGACTACTTTGCGAAACTTTACAGTAGTTATCAAAGCTCCAGTAAACTCAGGTTGGCAGGAGGTTTTTAATGCACAGGACACGTTTAGCAAACCCTTGCCAGTGAGTTACAATCTCTCATTATCGTTGCCTCAAGGGGCGAATGGAACACTGTACTGCTTTATGTATGTTAACACAAGTAGCATAGATGACTTATCTACCACGTTTTATACTACTGAGGTTCGGGAAATGACTTATAGTGAGCTATTGGCAGGCTACAACGTTCTAAACAATACCTACAACCAACTCGTAGCAGACTTCGATACTCTTAACAATACTTACAATGATTTGCGGTCAAGTTATGAACTGTTAAACTCATCCTACAACGCGCTAATAAATGACTACAACGTTCTAAACAATACCTACAACCAACTCGTAGCAGACTACGACCAACTCTCATCAGACTACAGCACTCTTAACGATACTTACAACAATCTGCAGTTAAGTTATGCAGCATTAAACTCAGCCTACAACGAGCTTTCAGCTAACTACATCAGTCTGAACAATACTCACAACGACCTCCAAAGAAATTATGCTGCTCTGCAGAATAGCTACAACCAAGTTAATTCCAATTATGAAAATGTAGACGCTGCCCGCAGCTTGCTTCTTGGAAACCTTAACAAATTGCAATCGGATTACGATTCACTGAATTCCACTTTCTATAACGTCCAAGGAAACTACACTTTCCTCCAAGGAAACTTTACTGACCTTCAAGCTGTTTACGACGCGCTTAATGAGACCTATAACACTTTACTAAGCGACCTCAACAATTTGCAAGGTGAAGCGGGCACTTACAATTTTGTCATGTTCATATTCGTAGTAACGGTTGCGTGCTTAGTCGCGTTTATCATATACATCAAGAGGAAACAGCCAGAACCCTACGTAGTCATTCGCAAAGAAACCGTCGCCATGAAACCAGACGAAAAATCTGAAACTTAGCCAAACACACGCCTCTAGAGTTAAATCATGAAGTGAAGCATAAATATGTCAGCTTCGAAGCGCTTACCGAATTCAAGACTCATCGCTGCTGCACTGCTCATGCTGCTTATGCTGTCGTTTTTTATCACTTTCATAAGAGCTGATTTTGGAGAGTTGCAGTTGGAGTGGCAGAAGTTCTTGCCTGGAATAAGCGGAACCTCGGTTATTCAAACCTCAGATGGCGGTTACTTGGCGTTGGGAGTAAACGCTTCAATTCAAGAGGGCGATTATGGCGCGCTCTTTGCAAATCGAGAACCAATTCTAATTAAAACTGACTCTTCAGGAAATATGATTTGGACAAAAACGTACCATGCTGAAGATGGAAGATTAGAACTTTCAGAAATCATCGAGACAAGCGATGGCGGCTATGCTTTAGGCGGAGTGCGGGTAGTTGAAAATGTGTACTTAAACGCAGAGAACAAAATAATTCTGATGAAGCTTGATTCGCAAGGTAATGTTCAATGGGACAGGTTATTCATAGGTTATAATGACACTTATTCTGACGCGGGTGGTCCAACCTCTATTAAAGGTCTTATTCAAACCAGCGACCGAGGATTCGTTATTGTTACTGGGTACTTTCATACAATGTATATTAACGAAATATGGTTTGTTAAAACTGATGCTGTAGGTAATCTCGTGTTGAGCAAAACAATCAGCGGTGGGCTAATTTCTATTGTATCTGCCAGCGACGGAGGATTCGCTATTATTAGCCAGGTTATGGGGCGCGGAGGAGGGGCAAAATTCAGACTCATAAAAATCGATTCAGAGGGCAACACGCAATGGTCAAATACCTACATTCAGCAAGACAGCATTTCCTCTCGTGCGACTTGCGGCATCGCTACCAGAGACGGCGGATACATTTTAGGCGGATATGCAATTATAGATAAGAATTACGGGTGGCTAGTCAAAACCGACTCTCAAGGTAATATGTTATGGAATAAAACTTGCTCCTATAAGGGGTATTCAAGCTCCATACAGTCGATTTTACAAACTGAGGATGGCGGATTCTTTTTTGTGGGAGAGGCTGTTAACCAGACAAAATTTGGAGAATTCGATGCCAATACCCAAGTCTTCACATGGATTGTCAAAACAGATAACATAGGCAATATTCAAGGCGAAGCAGCAATCGCCATGGGCAATCATTTCACAACTCCAACCTCGGTAATACAGGCTAAAGATGGCGGATACACCTTTGTAGGAACCTGGAATGAATCACAGCCACCAACGAGTGACCAGAGGTTTTGGCTTGTTAAGATTGCCCCAGCTTCAATCCCAACCCCCTCGCCTGCAACAACGCCGACGCCCAGTCCAGAACCTCAGCAAACAGAACAGTTTGAAGTAATTTTAGGTGTGGCTATCGTGGCGGCAGTAATCGTTGCTGGCTTGGGCTTCCTAATCTACCTCATAAAAAGAAAATAACAAAAAAACTGCACCTAAAACAAAGTCACATGCGCGCTGCCCAGACAGCACTCAGCGCGCCTTTTCCATAATAGTCTACATAGTCATAACAAAAGACAAAGTCAAATAGCTATGATTTGTATAATGTTAATGAAACTTGATATGTTCTTAGGAAGCATAGCAATTGAGGAAGAAAACAAAAAGGAAAGATAAAGGAAAAAAACTTTACAGAAACACTCATGGGACTAGGTACCGAGTGAGACTTGGCTATAGACTTAGGCGCAAAATCAAACAAAGAAAAATACTTAGAGAATTGAACAAGCAAAAAACCGATGAGAAATAAGCCTACGTTAGGTTATAAGTCACAACGTAATATCGCTTGTCTCTCGTTTTCTTCACTCTTGAAGCGAAACCGCCAGCAATGTAATGTAACCAGTTTTGTTCTTGCATGTCTAAATGAGCCTCTTGGGCTGTTGCAGCTTTTTTTCTTGAAGTGGCGCCCGTTGCTAGTAGTTTAGCAATAATGCGCTGTTGCATAGCAAAAACAGTTCCTGAAGTTGCCTCCATGCTACAGTCTCCTTTCCTCAATACCCCAATATTTTTAATAAAAATAGAAAGTTTGGTAACCTTTGCAAATATTCGCTACCAGAATTCTCTCTATTAGTACAATTATAATATAGTAAATCAGATATTTAAACCAATTTTGCTTTTATGCGCTCACTCAAAGCACCTCTCTTTAGGGAAGAGAGGATGCCCAGAGAACCCAAGTAATGTGAAGATATCATTCAGCGCTAGTAAAACCCATAAAGGGGATTTGCTCTGAAACAGCGCGCGCATGCATTTCGCTGGAACAGCTAGTAGAATTCTTCAACCTTGAAAGAGAACGTAAAATCGTAATATATATCTATGATTTCAACCGAATAATCTCCCTGCCCTTCCCGTATGTTGAGTATACCTTTGCCAGAATTATACATATCAGCTAATTCTAATCCGCTTAATCCGCCAACAATGTTACCGCTAGCATCGTACACTCTGAGATTATAGCCTAATCGCATGCCACCATCGACTTCGTTAAACGTGAAAGTGAGTCGCCATTCCTCTCCCTGAATATGAAATCCCTCCGAAGTCTTAGAAGGAGACAACGTGAAATCACCCACAGTGTGCCAAGTCTTATTTTCGATTGCTGCCAGCCTCTTGTCTAAATCGTCTGCCTTTTTTCCAAGATTGTCCACAGTAGTCCAAATAAAAACAATGGAAACCAGAGCAATGATAGCTAACACCACTCCACTTGCCCCAATAACGACTTCCTTTCTGCTCAATACCAATCACCCCCTTCATGCAATACGATTCTAAACTGTCGCTGAAAATTTAAAAAACTTACTTCCATGGCATTACCCAGCGTGAACAAACCCCATCCGAGGGGGTTCACTCTGGAAACCAGACCACTTATGCCCTCTCTAAACCGAAGGGCAACGCAGTCAAAGACCAACAAGGAATGATGATGAATGAGGCAAGGAAAAATGGCGAGCAAAAATATGCAAAAGTTTCCGAAATATCAAGTCCATGCGATTGTTAAGGAGGCGAAAGAGAAAGACAGAAGAAAGTAAAACAATAAAAGAAACAAAGAAATTACTAAGACGTAAGGCGGGTAGGTGGACCTCCACCCGTTCCGCCAAACAAACCCCGGTGTAGGAGGTGTAAAGAGTGAAATTCGATAGTAGAGATGTGACTTCAACCGCAGTGTTCGCTGCGCTTTACGTGGTAATTAATATTGTTCAAACGGTTACGGTTGGCAACCCAACAATTTACGGTCCAATACAATTGCGTGTCGCTGACTTCATGATTGCGTTAGCAGTGTTGTTCGGCTGGCCGCTGATTGGCGGCGTCACTTTGGGTTGCTTCTTAACCAATGCTTACTATTTCCTCGGCGCTCCAGATGTGATCCTAGGACCCATAGCCAACCTGATTGCCGCTTGCCTTGTGCTGTTCTTAAGAAAACGCCGCTTGTTAGCGTGTGTTGTCGGAGCTTTGCCTATTGGCGTCATAGTTGGTGGTTATCTTTGGTTTTTCTTTCCGTTTCTGTCGCCGCCAGAAGCCCTTGGCTTTCTTCCAGCGTGGGCTGCAATGATTGTTAGCTTAACAATTAGTAGCTTAATTGCAGTGGCTGTGATAGGCTACACATTGCTCCAAGTACTGAGCCGCCCAAGCATTATTGAGCCGTTGAAGTCTCGTGGACTAAAAGTTGTTGCCGAGAAATGATTACGCTAAAAACCTTTCAAGTTTCGTTAACCCAATGATCTCATCGAAGCTCAGCCCCAGTGCATCCAGAACTTGGTCGAAAGTGGACTGCAAATAGGCGACGTACTTGTCAACATCCACTTCGTTTTTTGTCGCCAGTTCAACAGGCTTCACGTGAGGCTCTCTAAAGGTTTTAACGAAGCTAATCAGGTCACCTGCTCTTATTTCAACTCCGCTTGCTTGCAGAATCTTTGCGGCTTTGACGTGTTGCGGCGTGGTTTTCGTGTAGCGATGAAGGTCTTCTCCCAAGACCACGTGGAAGGCAAGTTCGTTGAGGCTTTCCCACTCTCTTCTTTTAAGCCGCGTGTAACGGTCCCGGACAATGTTAGCTATGTCTTTCTTTGCCTTTTCGAATTCCGCTGGGTTTTTAACCTGTGCAAGTCTCTCTTTCATTTTGTTAAAGGCGTTTTTGATGAATATTGGTATGTGCTTTTTCTTGCCCGTTAACCCTTTGACGTCTACTGTTCCATCTTCCAGAACGCCTAAGTAGTTCTTTTTGCGGGAGCTGAAAACCGCGTATCTGTAAACTTTTTCCACGTCTATGCTCATTTTCAGTTCTCGCTCGGTCCAGCGGGCTAACTCTCCAATTTGTTCTTTGGAGGGGTTTTTGAGAAAGAGGCTGTCTGTGTCTCCGTAGAGCACTTGGATGCCTAACCCTTCGGCTTTGTTGAGTATTTGGGTTATGGAGTGCCTACCAATGGCTGCTGTGGCTTCAGCTACTGGAGGACAGTATAGGTCAAAGCTGGCGGCGCCGAACACGCCGTAGCTGGCGTTTAAAATCACTTTTAGCGCTCCTTGAGTGATGCTGTACCAGCTTCTTAATTCTGTGGGTAAGGTTTTGTCTTTAGCTTTTAGCTTGTACCATCGCACGCGCAAATCTCTCAGTGAACCGATTAGGAGGCTTTCCAGAGCGCGTTCTCGAGTGCATACCCAGTGGGGTGTGCCTGGTACTACATTTTCACGGCATTCGGGGTGCGGACAGAGTATTGATTGGTAACCGAGGTTCCAAACTTTTATTATCGATGGGTATAGGCTTGGGAAGTCCATTACGGCTACGTTAAAGTGTATGCCCGGCACAGGTTCAACGACTATGGCGCCTTTGTATTTTTTGCCTTTTATTATGGCTGTTGTTGCGGTTTTGCCTTTTTTGGCAAGTATGTCTTCATCGTTTGGGATCAGCATGTTTCTTTTTCTGTGTTCGCGGTGCATGAAGTTCCTTATCCACCGTGACACTCCTTGGCGGCTTACGTCTTCCATGGGCATGCTGCTGATTCTCGCTAAAACGAGGATTAGCTTCATGGCTAATTCGTCTTCGTAGCTAGTTAGTTTGAAAGTGATTTCTGAGTCTCTGAGGCAGTATTTGGCGAGTTCGGTGTAGGTTAGTTCTCCGAAGGTTTTTTCCAGTTGGATTTTCTCTACTCCGATGATACCGCTGCCCACGTCGTCTAGCGAAACGTCGCGGTAACGGTTGTTGAAAGCGTAAATCTGGACTGCCCTGTTGAAGAAAAACCTGTATAAATCGATGTGCACGCCGTATTTTAGCAGGCAGACCCGCTTGCCTACCTCTATTGGAATCTCGCTTTTTCTTATGCCGAGGTTTAGTGCGCGGTGAGTTAGATAGCGTAGGTCGAAATCGTCCCCGTTAAACGTCAATATGAAGGGGTAATCCCATAGTATTTCAAATACGGCTCTGAGTAGCTCTGGTTCGGTTTCAAAGTATTCCAACTTCACATCTGCGGGCAAGTGTTCGTTTCCTTCGCGGATGCCTTCGCGTTTTAGAAGCAACACTCTTTTCTGGTCGTCCGAACTGTACATGGATACGCAGATAACGGGGTATTCGGCTTTACGTGGATCTGGCACTCTTGTGGATACGGGCGCGTACACTTCTATGTCTACGGCTGCTCTGCGAAACTTGGGAGCAGGATACTCCAGCAGTCTTGTCCATGATTCGACGTGTTGAAGTTCCTCCGCTGAGTCTTCTTTGAAAATCGCTTTTATCTGCGCGAGAGTTTTTTCGGTTTCTTCTAAAGTTACAGGAACAAGATTGCCGCTTTTGACTTCGTAAATCATTCCTGGTAAAAGTTGCCTGTCGTAAATGTAAGACTGGTAATATTTGATTCTTGCTTCCCAGACTTTAACGTCTTCAGGCTGGACTGGCATGTTTGAAACCTTCGGGAAGTCTTCTGGGATTATGTCTCTTATGCAGCCTTGTGGGCGACCGCCGATGGCTAACGGGTCATTTGCCACAATTTTTGTCACTTGCACGTTTCTGTCAAGGAGTGCGTCAAACTTTTCTTCAAGTTCGAAACGGTCAAAGCTCTCATGTTTCATTAGGCGGTCGATTTTTTCAAGCTCGACCGGTGAAAGGTTAGTGAGGCAATAGGGCTTATGCCCTGTGTTGTCATACCAAAAGTAGATTTTGCCGCTTGTCGGCTCGTACAGTTTGATTAGCGCTTTTCTTGAGCGCCCGTCGTAGGTTGCGGAAACGAAGTAGGATGGGGGCAGGTTTTCAGGTGCCACTGGAGGAAAGGCGCGGCGTTTCTTTTCTTTTCTTTCAGTCTGGGGGATGGCGTCGGTGGTGGGAGGCGCCTCCGCTTTTGGCTCCTCTTCTTTCGAGGGCTTTTTCTGCGCTGGTGAGTATTCGAGTAAACTTTTCTGTGCCATCCCGCTTCTCGCCCCTAGCTACTGTTATAGATAACAGAGACTAAAATCTTTACTGACTGCTACAGTCACGTGGTCCTTTGCGGTGGGCGCTAATGCTCTGTGGTGGCTTCTTATAACATGGGAACAAATCCTCGATAAACCACCACCACGCATTTAACCAATGATAGACTAAGAAAGACTACCAAAAAACTAATTTTAGACTTCTACTCATTTGTGGTTGCGAATTGCAATGGAGAACATCCTATATTCTGAATGGGTTTCGGCTGGAAAATTCGTTAAGACTATTGTAGGGTTTTTCTCTTTGCTTGCTCTGATTGTGCTGGTGATATCCGTTTGGGTTAGCATCTCTATCCAGAATCCTTTCTTCGCAGTAATCATTGCGTTTCCTCTGACTTTTGTGTTGGTGTCATATGGAAACTATCGAGGTATTCAGATAAGAATAACTTCAAAGGAACTCATAATCCGTTACGGTCTTTTGAACCGTAAAAGCATTCACATGTCGAATATAGTTTCATGTGAACCTACTAAAGCAAATTTTGGAAAATATTGGGGTGTTGGTATTAGATACGGCACTGATGGTTCTTGGGCGTATTCAACATCTTTCGGCAATGCGGTAAAAATCATTCAGTTAAAAGGAAGACCTTTCGTTTTTTCTTCAAACAACCCAGATGAGATTTGCAGTATAATTAGTCAAATAAAGCATCCGAAAGGTCTAAAATCAGAAAAATTCATAGTCCCCTAAATGCTCTGAAGACTTCTTTTTCATTGTAAGGTAGAACTATTATAGCCTGAAATCCAGTTCACCTTGAGGCGGGGGATTTTTATTTGAGCCGCCGCATGCTTTAGCTGTGTGACGCTATGCTAAAGGACGCTTGGACGGTTGCCATTGAAACCCTAAGCTGGATAGAACTGCAGAAACTAAGCGAACGCTTGGCTTTGGCTAAAACCGTTAGGCAGCTGGGCATAAGCAACCCTAACGCTGTTCGATACGCTTATGGACTGGTTGTTGAAACTGTACGGCGCAAAAACCTGATAGACCACTTTGCCAACAGCGTGCTAAAACCTAAGGAGATCAGCGAGTTCACCATGGGTGTTCAAGCGTTTTTGCGGCTTTACGTTTACCAAACCCGAATCGCCAAAAACTGGGGTGAATTCGACTTGGAAGAAGCGGAAAGCATCGCTAAACTAGGCAGGGCTATTCTAGGCTGGAAAACCCTCAGGGAAGTTGAGCCGATGCTGGGGTTTCTGCTCACACGCCAGCTAGAACCAATTCTAAAAGAAGCAAGCGACGAGGAAAGAGTAGGTCTCCAAACGTTCCATCCAACATGGTTCGTTAAATACTGCTTTAACCTTCTCGGTCGCAGTGAAGCCATAGCGTTTCTAGAAGCCGGCGTAAATCCGCCGCCTACTTGCATCCGCCTGAATACTCTTCAAGCTTCCGAAAAAGCAACTCAGGAAAAACTCGCCGCGGAAGGCGTGAAACTAGAAAAAATTGAACCGTTGAAACACGCCTACAAAATCTTGGGCACAAAACAGCCCTTAAGGGAAACAACAAGTTTTCAAAAAGGCTTATTCTACATCCAAGACAAGTCAAGCTGCTTCGCCGCAGAAGTTGCTGACCCAAAACCCGAGATGACGGTTTTAGATGTTTGCGCGGCTCCCGGCGCCAAAACCACCTATCTGGCGCAGCTTATGCAGAACCAAGGCGCGATATGCTCAGTGGATTATTCGATGCGGAGGATGCAGGTCTGGAGAAAAGAAGTGGCGCGTATGGGTGTGAAAATAGCGGAACCTGTCATCGCTGACGCGTGCGTTTCTCTGCCGTTTATGTTGGAAGCAGACGTTGTAGTTTTAGACCCGCCGTGTACGAGTACTGGCGTCTTTGCCAAGCAACCTTCTGCCAAGTGGCGGCTTACCCCACGGTCAATTGAGAAAATGACTGATATTCAGTGGCGGATGATTAACAATTGCGCCGAGCGAGTGAAAGTTGGCGGCGTTTTAGCCTATTCCACCTGCAGCATCACGGTTGAAGAGAACGAGATGATTGTCGAGCGGTTTTTGAAGCAGAATCCAGAATTTGCGCTGGCGGAGATAGATCCGAAGCTAGGCTTGCCCGGTCTCAGAGGGCTGGACAAGTGCCAGAGGCTTTATCCTCACATTCACGAGAGCAATGGCTTCTTCATCGCAAAACTACTGAAACAACAGAAAACACAAAATTAGTGCTTGCGTTTCTTGAAGTATAGGAACAAACTAATGCTAACGACGGTTACTAACGCTCCAGAGGCAACCGCAACACTATTTGTCAAGGGCGTTTCATGCTCTTCATTGGGTGGCGTGACTTTAGGTGAGGGGGTTGGAGATTCACTGGGAGTTGGCGTCGGGTTTGGTGGGTTTGGTGTCGGGCTTGGAGTCGGGGTTGCGGGTGGACTTGTGGGCGATGGCTGCGGTGGGAATGAAACTGTTGGAAGCCATGTTAGCAATGAAAGGTCTGCCCATGTGGGCAACTGAATAGTTAAGTTAGACGTATTGTAAGGAGCCATAAGTGGGTACTGGTCTATGTTGTTTGCGTCTATGATGTATGGCGTGTCGCCTATTCCTGAACTGTCAACCTCAGAGGCGTTTGGGTATCTCGTCAAATAGTCACTCCAGTAGTTGCCTCGGGTACCTTTAAACCAAGAGGCATTGGCAGTTGGGTTTGGACCAACAATCAAATCTGGACTTCCAATTTGCTGATAATTATTTATGAAATTGTTATCGTACACCGTGTTTCCTAAACCTGCTATTGCGGTTGCATAGGTATTCATCTCTACGTTGTTTGCAAAGAAGCTATTTGCACCGCCCCATTGGGTTACTGCGAGCCCGATAAAGCCTGCGGTGATTCTGTTTGCGACTACAGTTTCATATGCTGATACAAGATTGACGCCTACATAGCAGTTTTTAATGTTGTTACTTGCAATAAGATTTCCATGAGAACTGTGTGTAGCGACACCTGCATTTGGACCTTTAGCTGGGGTTGCAGTGTTGGTTCCGATTAAACTGTTCTCATAAATGACATTGTCATGCCCTGGGATGTTGCCCGCACCTTCCACATGAATGAGCGCGCCTGAACCGTGAATTGTGTTGTTTGCGATAAATGTGTACGGTGACTTGGAATGAATATACCCCAAGGTGTTTTGTGCAACAGTTTCGTAGCTTCCACCAGATAATGTGATACCGTCAGGCAAGTTGTTTCCTATAATTTTTGTTTTTAAGCCGCCTCCGCCTATGTCTGGGCTGGCGTTAGTGATGGTTAAGCCTGAAATGACGACGTTATCGGCAGAAATTGTTATTGCGGTGGGTCCAACCATAATGGACGAGCTAAAAAGGGGAGTTGCTGGGTCTATGTTTCTAATTATTGTGTTGTGAACGTTTTCGCCTATTAGAGATAGAGTTTTATCTATCACGAACGAGTGTTCCAAATAAGTTCCCTTTCTTACCAATATGGTGACTCCATATGTTGCGTTGCCGACTGCAGAGGCTATCGTTGGGTAATCGTCTGGCACAACAATGGTCCTGACTTGAGCCTGAACTGGTGAAGGAATTACTACAATTGACAACATCAGTAAGACGAGAACAAGCAACAGCGCTATGCTTTTACTCATGATTTATCCCCAGGCTCTTTTTTGCGTTTCTTGAAGTAAACCAGCAAACCTGCACTTACAATAGCTACTGAAGTAACGGGAGCTATCACTAATGTTGTTGGAAAAGGAACTTCAACGCTGAAATAGATTGTTTCTGAAGCGCCAACTTTCCCAGCCTCATCCCAAGCGTAAACAGTCACGTTATGCACTCCGTTAGATAAGCCAGTCAGCGTTGTGTTTCCAGTAATAGTCACGTTATCTTTCCCATCTAAACTGTAAGCGACCTCTGAAATTGTCTCGTTAACAGTAAAGTCTAACTTAACATTAGACGTGCTGTAAGTCTTATTCTTTAAAGAAGGGATTGATATTTTTGGAGGCAGGTCGATGGTGAAGTTGACTGTTGAAGAGCCATTCAGCCTATAACTTACATAATAGGTTATGAGATGGAACCCTTGTTTAATTTCTTGGTAAGTTGTATGACCCATATACTTTGCGACTGCAACAACTTCTAAGTAGTGAGAGCCTTCGGGTATATCTGTCAAGTTAATAGTGTTTCCATAATCGACGTACGTCTTGTTTGGCTGCCAGCTTGCTTTATAATATATCTCAGAGAACCGATAAGAACGAATTGATTCTGGCATGGTTACGTTGAAAATGAGAGAAATATTGTTTGAGGCGAATGTTGTATAGTTTTCTGGAGAGAAAATTGAGATTATGAGTGGTTCAGTACCTTCGGGCGCTGGCATTTCTCGCTCCTCCACAAAATCACGAAGATATGGATTTGCGCTTCCCAAATCAACAAGTTGTGTTCCAACCGCTACTGAGAATAACATTGCCAGGATGAGTGCTAATGCTTTTCTTTTCATGAGCATCACTTTTTGTGTTTCTTGAAGTAGGCAAGAAATCCTAAACCAAAACTCACTAAGGCAACAGTAGCTATTGAAGCAGTAACAGGCATAATAGGAAAAGATTCAGGCAAATCCACACTGAAAAACAATGTTTGTGGAGCCGCAGTGTTGCCAGCCAAGTCAGCCGCATACAATGTCACATTATGCGCTCCTTCTGCCAAGCCTGTTAAGCTCACGCTTCCCGTTATGGTTTGATTTTCTTTTCCGTCTAAACAATATAGAATCTCAGAAGCAGCCTCACTAACAGTAAAATCTAACTCGACATCTGACGTGGCATAAGTTCCGTTTTGAGGAGAAAGAAAAGAAATCCTTGGTGAAACGATGTCTTTGGTGAAGCTAACAGTTGAAGACCCAATAATCTCAAACCTATTATAATAATGAGCCACAAAAATGCCGTTGACCACTGTATTTGCTTCGTAAAAACCATGACCTACCGCATAAATTGTAATCGAGTGGTTACCCCCACTCACACCAGCCAAGTCTATTGAGAACGAAGTAGACTCTCTAAAGCCATATTCCTGTTCACTTATTGTGATTTCATTTGGTTCCCAAGTGGCTTTATAATACAATTTAGTTACTGTCCTGACGGATTTGTCACCATTCGTATTAGGGATAATTACGTCAAAAGTTAGGTTAAGATTCTTCTGATAGAATGAACCGTTTTGGGGCGTGTGAATAATAATTGCGGGCGGTTGTGTGCCTGTCGGCGGCGAAACTTCCGTACCCTTATAATCATGAATGTAAGGGTTAGCTTGTGTTGACTTGACAAAGAAAGCTGCGGCTGCTGAGAATAGAAGCGCTGAAATGAAAACTGCCGTTACCAGCTTCTTCTTTTCCACAGAGAATCCCTGTTTAATGCTGGGTTTTTTCGCGATAAAAGGGTTTTTATCAAGGTTTCTTGACCAAACAAGCCCACAAAGCCCGTTTTTTAGTCAAGGTTTCTTGACAAACAGTTTTTCTTAGTCAAGGTTTCTTGACTAACGGCGTATTTGGAGCCTAATAGCGATTCATTGCAGAAACCAGTAGAGGGGTCTAGCCGCGGCGCTTACCTTCAGAACTATATAAAGGGGGCTATAGCCTTTTCCGAGCACATCAGAGCTTGAAGGCTATTGCCTGCAAGTGTCCTGCCAGTGCCAGCGCGTCTGGTTTTTCGCAGAGCAAGTTCGAATTGAAGTATCTTGTTGACTAAATCTTCAGAATGCTTCTTTTCCATGAAGAACTCCTGTCTTACGCGTAAAGGCATAGTCACCACTTTACC
>Ga0209635_10000499_pt1 | contig 26870 bp, 26 predicted proteins | sample DeeMarSWOR230_32_FD_187463 | JGI IMG/M metagenome (GOLD analysis project Ga0209635, IMG submission 187463) | Marine sediment microbial communities from White Oak River estuary, North Carolina - WOR-2-30_32 (SPAdes) (version 2) | ecosystem: Environmental > Aquatic > Marine > Intertidal zone >...
TAATACTCATGAACACTTTGATCATATTAGTTCTAATGCTTATCTTCATTGCCCAATTGCCGCACATAGGTGGGCTGCCACAAAAATCCAACATACTGATGAGTTAATAACAAAAGGAAAAAAGTGGGGGGTAGATTTATCTAATTTGAAAATTAATATATGGCTTGAGGATAGAAATATCATTGATTTAGGAGATGTGGTTTTAAAAATCGTTGAGACTCCAGGTCATACATCTGGTTGTATTTGCCTTTATGAACCAGTTAAGCACTATATCTTTACAGGGGACACTTTGTATAAAGGAGCTATTACCAACATTTATGAATCTGGTTCAATTTCTGAATATATTAACTCCTTACACATTTTAAATACATTAAGAATTAACAGTTTTTTTCCTAGTCATGGAGATTTTGTTATTGGTGAAGAAAATGTTAAGAAAGAAATCGAGGCTTCAATAGAAAACGCTAAGATGGAGCTTCAAGTCTTCATTCAAAAACTTAAGAGTAAACCGATAGAAAGTGTAAAAATTCCACCATCTCTTTATAGGAGAGAGAAAGAGGATTTATAACCCACAGGTGGCTTTTTGATGCCATTTTCTGGTTATACTCCACAAAAATTGCAATATTTTAATTTTTTAGAAAAAAATTCTCCACAATTTTTGCATTCATTTAATTTTTGTTCCATAATTGCTTCTACTACTTTCTGAAATGCTTTTTCGACGTTCTCACCTGTTTTTGATGAAGTGCCAATAGGGTCACTATAACAGTTGAATTTAGTAATAATTTTAACAGCATCCGCTTTAGTAATTTCTCGTTGTTCTTTTAAGTCTATTTTAGTACCAATTATTACCTTGATGATTTCTTTAGAATTATCGTCAATAATCTGAACCCAATTCTCAATATCATCTAAAGAATTCTTATCAGTGATATCATAGAGTAATAAAGCAGCTGCAGCACCATTTACATAAGCAGGAAAAAGAATCCGATATTTTTCTTCACCTCCAAAATCCCAAATATTCAATTCAATACTTAGGCTTTCCTTTATCTTAATTTCTTTCCTTTTAAAAGCTACTCCAATCGTTTTCATTGATTTCTCATTAAATATATCATCTACATATCTAGTTATCAGTGAGGATTTTCCGACACCTTTGGAACCTGCTAAACAAATTTTGTATTTTAGCATAAAAAGTGAAGTACAAATAATATCCTTTTTAAATAAAAGTAAAAGAATATTCTTATTAATAGGTTTCTATACAAGTTTTTTATCCAATTATGTAGTGATTTTTAGTAACTAAAATAATGTTTTACATTTTCATTGATTTTGAATTATATAATCATCAATCCATAAGTCCATCAGAATCTCATCGATGTAATTTGAATCCATTAGAAATTGTTTTTTCCTAATACCTACAACTTTAAAACCTAATTTTTTAAATAGATGGAGTGCTCTTTCATTAGTTGAAAAACTACTAAGAATAATTTTTTCCTTATTATTTAATTTTTTAGACTCTCGAATAGCATAATCAATTAAATTTCTTCCAATAGAAAGATCTCTATATTTTTCTTGTATAATGATACCTAATACCCCTACATGAGTAGATGCATCCCATTCTATATTTGAGATTTCACATTGTCCAATTATATTATAAGGTTTTTTTAAACTAGGATTTTCTGCTATTATACAAATTTCATTTTCTTTTTTAACATTAAGGTACCATGTTTCTTTTTCAATCTGGTTTTTAACGGGAATAAATACAGGTAAATAAATTCCTTCTTCTATTACTTCATTGAAATTATGCCAAACACCATCAACGTCTGATTTGGTTAAATGTCTTATAATTATGGTTTCTCCAGTTTTTAATTCTAAAACCTTTTTCATTATTTAAATATAAATTTTTATAATTAAATTCCTTATGGTAATATTATGGAAAATAAAAATAATGAGTCTACTGAAAAAGATATCGAAGAAAAAGAGAAAAAACCAGTTGCTAAGGATTTAGTTACATTAAAGCATGTTGAAGTGAAAAAACAAGAAATAAGTCCAGAAACTAGAGATCTCGCACATACTTTAAAGGAGCGCTATTTAGAATATGATCAATTTGAAAGACTTTCAAATGATGAAATCACGATTCTTGAAACATTCACGGGTAAAAGATTATTTTTAGAACGAATTGCTATTATTGCTAACCAATCAAGGATACCATTAGGAATTCCTGGGTTTAAAAAAGCAGAATTAGAAAAAATTCTTGACGATTTAATTTCAAAAGGGTATTTAGAGTCTGAATTGGTTGGAGATAAACATGTTTATTTTTTAACTGAACGTGGAAAATACCGTGTTCAATAGTCTTTAAATTTACTAATCCTTCTTTAAGATCAATTTGTTTATAGATATATCTTGAAATTCTCCGCTTGGATACTCACGTCTTATGGTTAAAGGCAAGATTCTTGATCTTAATTCTAACTGGGCAATTTTTATTGGATCTATCATGTTTTTAGGCTTTTCTACGAGGATAGGAGCCCCAAAGCTGATCTGAAGTGCTCTTGCACCAACAATTCTAGCTTTTTCGTATCTTGTTAAAAAAATTGGGCCGATTTTAACATATTCTCTTACCTTTTTATACCTCTTGCGTAGTTCTCGAGATTCTAAAAAACTAGACATAATCCAACCCAAAAAAAGAGTAATTTAAAATTTTAAAATGTAGGATTTCATATAACTTTTATGTTTTTTGCCATTTTAAGTTAATTTTAGAGTTCCTAAAGAAATATTCCAATATATGATTATTAATGCGCGAGAGGGGAATTGAACCCCTGATTTACACGGTGTGAGCGTTTAACGTTTTATAAGCTATTAGCATTATAAATGTCGTCATACCACTAGACCACTCGCGCATAGTTTAATTTATGATAAATGAGTAATATGAATTAAATTTTACTTTACTCTCAATGAAATCTTATTTATTAAATTATTAGTAAATCGATTTAAGAATTTTAATATTTTTTAAAGATCTTATAAAGTCTGTTAGTTTAAATATTTCAATAAAATTTTATATTCAAAAACTGAAACATTCTTATAATTACTGGTGATTTTTGTAAAAGGCAATGAAGAATTTCTATCTCACCCTCTAATTAAGAAAAATTTAATATCTAGACGGGAATATCAGGAAAATATATTTATTAATTGCCTAAATCGAAATTGTTTAGTTGTTATTCCTACAGGGTTAGGGAAAACTATCATAGCTCTCATGTTGGCCGTACAAAGATTAACTGAAAGGGAAAATTCAAAAGTGATACTTCTAGCACCCACTAAACCTTTAGTAGAACAACACTATAAATCATTTTTAGAATTAACCGAACTCCCTGAAGAATCACTTATCTCTCTTACAGGTGCAATTGCTCCTGAAAAAAGACAAGAATTATGGGCAGATATAAAAGTTGCTTTTATGACGCCGCAAGTACTCCAAAACGATCTCATTTCAAAATTATACTCGATTAATGATGTTTCATTACTAATTTTTGACGAATGCCATAGAGCTGTTGGAGATTACGCATATTGTTTTATTGCTAAAAAATATAAAGAAAATTCTAGTAACACTCAAATATTAGGTCTTACAGCAAGTCCAGGTTCAACAGAGGGTAAAATTAGTGAAATTAAAGAAAATCTCTTCATTGACCACATCGAAATCAGAACAGAAAAAGATTTAGATGTTAAGCCATATATCCATAAAGTAGACAATGAATGGATAAAAATTAAGCTCCCGAACGAATTTTTAGAAATAAAACGAATTTTGGATGAGAAGTTAAAAAGTAATTATAAAATCCTAAAAGAAAATGATCTACTTAGTTCTTACGATATTTCAAAAATTTCAAGAAAAGATCTATTAAAAATTAATCATCTAATTAATCGAAGAATTTCTACAGCTAGAGATAATGAAGAAAAGTTCCAGATGTTTAATGCAAAAAAGATAGCAGCTAATTCAATCAGACTATCTCACATGTCAGAACTAATAGAAACTCAAGGAATAAGTTCTCTCAAAGACTATTTTAAAAGAAATGAAGAGAAAATTAAAAAGAATACAGCAAATAAATCTTTAAGAGAATTATTTAGTGATAAAGATTTTAAACTTATTCAAAGATTAACTTATGATTTGCATTCTAAAGGATTGGTTCATCCAAAAATAGAAAAACTAAAAGAAATCCTAACAAACCAAATAAATGCAAATATAAATTCAAGGATTCTTGTTTTTTGTCATTTTCGAGATTCTGTTAATAATATAGTGAATTATTTTGAAGACAGTAATACAATAAAAATGCATAAGTTTATAGGGCAAGCAACAAGGGGTTCAGATAAAGGTTTAACTCAAAAAGAACAAATTAAATTACTTAAAGAATTTAAAGAGGGAATATATAACACATTAGTCGGGACTAGTGTTGCTGAAGAGGGATTGGATATTGAAGAATGTGATTTAGTAATTTTTTATGACGTTGTTCCTAGTGCTATACGTTCTATTCAACGTCGTGGTCGTACGGGTAGAAAGAAAGAAGGGAAGGTTTTTGTTCTGATGGCAGAAGGGACACGAGATGAAGGCTATTATTGGGCTGAAAAAACTAAGGAAAGAAATATGAAAGTTAGTCTAGAAAGAATTAAAAAATCTGAAATTCAATCTAAACCAGGGCAATCTACTCTTCTAAATTTTTTGTCTCCGAAAAATGATGAAGTGAACAATTCATCAGAACGAAATTCTTCAGATCTGAGATCAATTAAGAAGGTAAAAGGTGCTGAGAATTTTGAAGTCATCTGTGATAATCGTGAAACCGCATCTCCAGTAGTAAGAAGCTTATCTTTAATGGGAGTATCCCTAAAATTAGAACAATTACCCTGTGCAGATTATGTGATTTCAGAAAGGGTGGGAATTGAAAGAAAATCTGCCAAAGATTTTAATGACTCTATAATTGATGGAAGATTATTTACTGAATTAAGTCAGCTTGTAGAAAATTTTTCAAGACCAATTTTAATATTAGAGGGAGATCCATTCAAAGATTCAAATATTAGTGAAAATGCTCTCTATGGGGCAATTACTTCAATAATGCTTAATTTAGGCATTTCAATCTATAAAACAGATGATTCCGTCGAGACAGCGCAATTTTTATTTCAACTAGCAAAAAAAGAACAATCATCAACAAAATCTTCATTAAAATTAAGATTTGATAAAGCCCCTATTGAAACTTCTCGTTTATTGGAATATATAGTAGCAGGAATTCCAGGAGTAAATACGCTTCGAGCGAAAAACTTATTGAAAGAATTAAAGACATTACAAAATATTTTCTTATCAGATATTCCTGATTTAACAAAAATCGAGAATATAGGAAAAAATATTGCTCAACAAATTTATAAAATAAGTAGATATAAATATAAAAATAGCCATTAAATTCAGGTTATGATAAAAAATTTATCCAATTAAAACAATAAAAAAGATTTTTTATAACTTCAATAATAATTTATAATATTATTGACTTTTATTGAGTAAGGTTACAAGTTCAAAAAAAGCTGAGCGAAGAGAAGTATGATTAAATTTAAAGTGGTTGTAGCAGGGGCTAAAAATGTAGGAAAAACTAGTTTACTTCGTCGTTTTGCTACTGGTAAATTCGAAAAATCTACATTATCTACGATTGGTGTTGATTTTGAAACGAAAAAAGTGATTGTTGATGACACAGAGATACTTTTAAATATTTGGGATTTTGCAGGAGAGAAAAAATTTCGACTCCTCTTTCCATCTTATGTTTCTGGTGCTTCTGGGGCGTTAATGTTATATGATATTACAAATAAGGAGTCTCTGAATGATCTTTATGACTGGATAAATGTTATTTCCTCTGTTCCTAATCCACCTAAAACAAGGATATTAATTGAAGCAAAAAATGATTTAAAAAGAAAAGTAAAAAGAGAAGAGGCTCTAAAAATATTTGAAAAATATAAATTTCAAGGAGAAATGTTAAGTACTTCTTCAAAAACAGGTGAAAATGTTGAAAAAGCTTTTGAAATGTTGGGAAGAGAAATCCTTAAAACTTCTTTGAAGAAATGTCCAAATTGTGGAAAGTTATATCCACTTGAATTGAAATTCTGCCAATATTGTGGTACAAAAACAACTTGAATCTTTTTCTTAGCTACTAGTTGTATAATTTTGTTAAGATTAATTTTAAAAGTATGATTTAATTTATTAGCTCCTTTCTTAAAGAAAAATTTATTTACAACAATAAATAAGAGAAGATATATTAATACATACCGAGGTAGTAAAAAGTGAACTATAATATCAATCAAGATATTCAAGAGATTGTAAAAAGACTTAATAAAGATAACATTTCTTTTCAAGACAAAACAATTTTAGTTACAGGGGGTGCTGGTTTTCTTGGATCTTGGGTTTGTGATGTTTTAGTTGAACAAGGAGCATACTGTATTTGTTTGGATAATTTATCTTCAGGAAAGCCGGAAAATATACAACATCTCATGGATAAAGACAATTTTCGCTTCATTAATCATGATATTTCTTATCCTATTTACTTTGGTTTCTCATTCCATCCTTTAGGTATATGTATCGCTGATATCAAAAAAATTAATATTGTAATGCATATGGCAAGTAGAGCTTCTCCATTTGAATTTAAACAAGAGCCAATATCGATTCTTAGAAGTAATACATTAGGAACATTAAATACATTAGGAATTGCAAAATTTCATAATGCACTTTTCTTTTATACTAGCACTTCTGAAGTTTATGGAAATCCCCCAAAAGAAGCTATTCCAACCCCTGAAAGCTATTTTGGACATGTAAACCCCGTGGGACCCCGGAGTTGTTATGATGAATCTAAGAGAGCTGGTGAAGCTTTTATAAAGGCTTATGAACTCCAACACAAAATGCGAGCGAAAATTGTGCGGATTTTTAATACCTCTGGACCAAGAATACGACATGGTCCAGAGTTTGGGAGAGTAGTTCCTAACTTTATATATCAAGCATTACATGATGAGGATATAACTGTATTTGGAGATGGATCCCAAACGAGATCTTTTATTTATGTAGTTGATGAGATTGAAGGAATACTTAAAATGTTATACAAAGATGAAGCTATTGGAGAAGTAATTAATTTAGGTAATAATAAAGAATATAGTATATTAGAATTAGCCCAACTTATAAAAGATATAACTAATTCCAATTCAAAAATAGTTTTTAAACCGTTACCTATTGATGATCCTTTATATAGATGCGCGGTTATAGAAAAAGCTAAAAAGATTCTAAATTGGGAACCGACAACATCATTAGTAGATGGATTAAAAAAAACTATAGCCTGGTTTAAAAATAATGAATGAAAATAATAAAAAGAATGAAAAAAAAGACCTTTTAACCAGCAATAAACATTTTGAAAAATTACTCAAAGTTTGTCTTATAATTGGAATTGTTATAGTTTCAGGATTTATTATCTATTATGTATTAACACCTGAACCAGGTTATGTTACATTTGGAATTTTAAATGAAGACCAAAAAGCAGAAGGTTTTATTACAGAAGCATCTATTAATGAAACTATTCCCTTTTATTTATCTGTTGGAAACTATTTAGATAGAGAATTCACATTTAGATTCAAGATACTGAAAGGTAATAATTATACTTTGGTGGGCCCATTTCCTTCAAATGGATCGTTATTTCTTACAGTAGGAGATTTTACTTTGGAACCTAATAATGAAAGGATTTTTGGGGATTATAACATAACTTTCTCAGAATTAGGAGCTAAACAAAGGATTATTGTTGAATTATGGGAAATTAAAGATGAAAGTGAAGTATTTTATAATAATTTATTTCAATGGCTAAATATAACTAATTAATTTGCTCCTCCAATGATGTTTACAGATTTTATTCTTACATATGGAGCTTGATACACACCATAAACTTTAGATTCTTTTGAAACTGCGTCGATTTTAAGAAATAAATCTAGAAGATTGATACCTACCATCGTTTCATTCAATGGTTCTTTTATTTCTCCATTTTTGATTAAATTACCATGGAGTATTAACCCAGAGAAATCACCAGTTGAAATATTAGGAGAATCACCAGTATAATCTAAAATAATTCCCTCTTTAATGCTTTTTATTATTTCTTCAAGTGAGAAGTCTCCTGCTTTCATTATAAAATTTGTAATACCTACAGAGGGAATTGAACTGTATGAACTTCGAGAAGCATTTCCAGTACTTTCAATTCCTTCTTTACCTGCAGTATAACTATTATGTAATAACCCACTTTTGAGAAATTTTCCTTTTTCAAAGATTTTTTTATTTGTACATGGAACTCCTTCACCATCAAAAATTGAAGATCCTGCTACACCTGCCATTAATCCATTATCTTCAATATTCAAATATTCTGAACCTATAATTTCACCTCTTTTATCGACAAGAAAACTTCTTTTATGTTGAAAAGTTTCTCCATCGACAGCTGAAGCAATTGGTTTCAGTATCAAATTTATTGTTCCTTTTGGAGACAAAATAATTGGTACTTTCATATTTTTAATCTTTTTCCTATTAACATTTTTTTTTGCATCAATTAGAGCATCTTTTGCTATCCTTTCTGCGTCTAAATTCTTTAACATTCTTTCAGTTTGCCATTCAGAACCAAAAGATGTTTCTTTACTTACTTTATCTTTTACAATAATATAGGAAGATAAAGAACAACTTGTCTCTTTACCTGAGATCTCTAATCCATTTGAATTGAAAATGTAAGTTTTTGAATAATTCGAAATAAAATTAGCAGATTGAGAAATAGCAATTTCATCCTCTTCGCAGATTTTAACAAGATCTTTAACAAATTTTAAAGAATCTTCTAATTGTAAGTTTTTTAAATCTTTATCGAATAAATCTTTCACATCAGGGTAATTTTTATAGGAAAATGGTAAATTTTTAAAGTCAGGATTAGGAGTCCCAACATTCATCATTTTAATTGCTATAGTAGCAATATAATCAATTGATTTTTTTTCTAATTTATTGGTAAAAGCGAATCCAAGAGAACCTTTATCATTAATAACTCTAATCGCGACTCCATTATCTTCTCCAATTTCACTGTTTTTTAAGGAATTCTCCTCAATCTCAATATTAATATATTTATTTTGCCCGAAGAATATTTCTGCACATTTTACATTTGAATTTTCTTCATTAGTTAGATTTAAACCAAACTTGGCTAAGGCAAAAATATCTGGATTATCCAATCAGTTCAAACCCCCTACAGTTATATTTTCTATTCGAATATAAGGTCCACCGTCACACACTCTAATACTCTGCCCTCCTTTTACACATGATCCATCTGAATAATTATATGTATTTTGATCACCAATCGCAGTTATTTTGTTAAGGATTTCAAGTGTCATACCAGAGAGCGCAACATCCCTCATTAATTGTGTTTTCTTTCCATTTTCAATCTGATAAGAGAGTTTACATTTAAATTGGAAATTTCCAGTTGTAGGGTCAGTGTAGCCATATTGGAAATCCTCACACAGAATTCCATTCTTTACTTCCTCTATCATCTCTTCAAGGTTCCAGTCTTTTGGTTCTAAATAAGTAAAACCCATCCTTACTTGAGGTCTTGAAGAACATGAGGACGCTCTACCATGTCCGTTTGGGATTTCACCCATCCGCGAAGAAGTTTCTAAGCTATGTAAGTAATTTTTTAAAATCCCTCTTTCTACGATGACAGTTTTTTGAGAAGGAATGCCCTCATCATCCACAAAATAACAACCAAATAACTCGTAAGGTAAGTTAAACTTCTTACTTTGATTCATAGTTGGATTATCAATAATATTAACCTCATCTATCGCAATTTTTTCGCCTATTCTTCCTTCTAATATGCTTTCTTTATTTAAGACATGGTCAGCTTCACAAGCATGTCCAAAAGCTTCATGAATGAATGTGCCAGTTAATTTTGGATCCATAATAATTGTGAACTTACCTCCAATTGGAGAATTTGCTTTCAATAAGTCTACTGCTTCTTTTGCTGTTTTAGAACTTAAACTTTTGGCTTTTTTAGTTTCTGTAATCTCATATCCTCCAATTCCTGCCACTGAATTTATTGCTCTCTGAAGGATACCATTTTCTTGGGCGTATGCTAAACTGAATAACCGTAAAAAGGATAAATCTTGAAAAATATTGCTATTAAATGAATTTATAAATATTCCTTGAGCATGTCCATCTAAGTATAAGGTGTGAGTATTTTTTATTTTTGATGAATATTTTGATGCTGTTTTTTCATGTTGTATGACAAGATCTATTTTCTCTTCAATATCAATATCTTCTAAGTTTTGTTTGCTAACAATTTTAAAATTCTGAATCAATGGATCTCTTTCAATAATCTTAAACTTGTTTTTATTCAGAGATTCTGAGAGGTTAGCCAATTTTATTGCTTTTTGAAATCCCTCTTTAATAGATTCTCTATTGATATCTTTTAAGACATAAAAACCCCATCCCCCGTTGATGAAAGTTCTGATCCCACACTCAGTAATCTCGTAAGATGAGATTTCTTTGCTTTTTTGATCTGTAAAATCTAAATTTGTACCATGATTTACACCCACTCTAATATCCCAATATTCAACTCGATCCTTAGCAATCTGATGTAATTTGTTAACTAATTTTTCATCTATTTCTTTTAAATCATCCGCAATTTCCATAGGTTTTGCTTTTGTATTTTTCTATTTCATTTTATTAATAAGATTTATTGATTAATAGTATGTCCTAAAAAAATTGTAGAAATCTAACTTAAATACCTTTGTTTTTTATGTTAATTTTCTACAAAATAAGCAAGATTGGCTCAGAATTACAACTTAAACTGTATTTTTTAATTTCTTAATAAGAACAATCACATCATTTATTGAGCATATTTTAGAAAATTTAGTGGAATTTTTAAATATGAATGAATGATTACACTTCCAGCATTTCTTTGATTTAATAATCCTGTTTGTGTAATACCATTCTCCACAATTATAACACCGAAAAAAAAAGTATTTCTGCTTATTTTTCATGGTGCTTAAAATAATTATAAAGAAAATTATAATTTGTATTAGCCTTAAAATTTTCTGATTTTTAGAACAAAATATTTTAAGATTAATATTATCGATAAAATAAGATATATTTTGGGACGCATCATTATTTTAATTAAGATAAAATAAAAAGAGAGAAGAAATATGGATCACAAATTTATTCATCCGATAGAAACGCGGTATCGAACAGAAATGGCGTATTTTTTTACAGAAGAAAAAAAATTAGAATATTGGTTAAAGATAGAGTCAGTTTTAGCGCAAGTCCATGCAGAATTAGGTAATATCCCTCAAGAAGCTGCCCAAGAAATAAATAAAAAAGCAAATTTACTCTATGTTAAATTAGAAAGGGTAAAAGAAATTGATAAAGAAATCCATCATGATTTAATGGCGATGGTTAAAGCTTTATCAGAACAATGCGAAGGAGATGCAGGCAAATATGTTCACCTTGGTGCAACCAGTTATGATATTGAAGATACCGCAATCGCCTTACAGATGAAAGAAGCTTTAAATTACATAAATAAAGCTCTACTAAATTTATTAAAAATCCTAACAAAAATTGCTGAAGAAAAAAAGAAATTAGTCTGTATTGGAAGAACTCATGGTCAACATGCTATTCCTACTACTTATGGGATGAGATTTGGTATATGGGCTTATGAGGTAAACAGACATTTAGATAGGATTTCTGAAATTACAAGTCGAATCTCTTTTGGGAAAATCTCTGGTGCAGTTGGAACAATGGCAAGCTTTGAAGATAAAGGTATAGAAATTCAAAAAGCAGTAATGAAATATCTTAATTTAAAACCTGTTATTATTGCCAACCAGATTATCCAGAGAGATCGTCATGCTGAAGTTATGTTTTTAACATCATTAATTGGTCAAACACTAGCTAAAATTGCAAGAGAAAATAGGATTCTTCAAAGAAATGAAATTGCAGAAATGTTTGAACCTTTTAAAGAAACTCAAGTAGGAAGCTCGACAATGCCTCATAAAAGGAACCCTCATAAATCAGAAAGGATATGTAGTTTAGCTAGAATTCTAAAATCTAATGTTATAGTAGCTTTGGATAATATTGTTTTGGAAGATGAGAGAGATCTAACTAATTCTGCTTCTGAAAGAATAATTTTTGCTGAGAATTTCATATTATTAGATTATATGATCAAACAATTAATTCAAAATTTAAAAGGACTTGAATTTAATGAAAGAAAAATTGAGGAAAATTTAAATCTAACCAAAGGTGCTTGCCTCACCGAAAAATTTATGGTTCAACTAGTCAAAAAGGGAATAGGAAGACAAGAAGGTCATGAAATCTTAAGACAAGCCTCAATAAGAGCTAGAAATGAAAATTTATATATGAAGGATATTCTATTTGAGAAGAGTCAAATTAAAGAAAGATTTACGAAAAAAGAATTAGATGAGATTTTTGATCCACATAATTATATTGGTCAAGCTGTAGAGCAAGTTGAGAATTTAGTAGAGTTTTTAAAAAATAAATATGAATTCTAAATTTTAATAAAATGGTTGAAAATAATAATTTATATAAGAAGTTAGGTGTTTCCTCTAAAAAAGAAGACGTTCATGATGCCCTAAAATCAATCGATAAAGGTTTATTTCCAGGAGCTTTTTGCAAAATAATTGAGGATATTAATAGTAGAGACGATTATTGTTCTGTTTTTCATACTGATGGAGCAGGTACAAAAGCTAGTTTAGCTTATATGTATTATAAAGAAACGGGGGATATTTCCACTTTTAAAGGAATTGTGAGAGATGCAATGATTATGAATCTAGATGATTTTTTGTGTATAGGGGCAACAGGAAATATATATTTTTCCAATAATCTCGGAAGAAATAGTCAATTTGTAAAGGGTGATGTTATTAAGACAATTATTAAAGAATATTATAGTTATAGCGATAAATTATCTTCTTTAGGCATAAAAGTAAAGATGTGTGGTGGTGAAACAGCGGATATTGGAGATATTGTTAAAACTCTTGTAGTAGATGCTTCTGCTTTCACTAGCATGAAAAAAGATGAAGTAATTGATGCAAGTAATATAAAAACTGATGATATTATTATAGGATTAGCTAGTTATGGTAAAGCATCCTATGAAGATGAATATAATAGCGGAATTGGGAGTAATGGTCTAACATTAGCTAGACATGGCATTCTTTCACATAAATATTATGAAAAATATCCAGAATGTTATGATCAAAATCTTGATGAGAAATTAGTATTCTTTGGTAAATATGATTTGACAGATATGATTGATGAACTGAATCTAACTATTGGAAAAGCGTTATTATCACCAACAAGAACATATGCTCCAGTTATAAAAGATATATTAAAAGAGCATAGAGAAGAAATCCACGGAATCATACATAATACTGGTGGAGGTCAAACTAAAATCCTAAAATTTGGAAAAGGGATAAAATACATTAAAAATAATCTTTTTATGATACCAAAAATATTTAAATTGATTCAAAGATCATCTGAAACTCAATGGAAGGAGATGTTTAGCGTTTTTAATATGGGACATAGAATGGAATTATTATGTAATGAATCTATAGCCTCTGAAATAATAAAAATCGCGAAAAAATATAGCATTGATTCCAAGATAATTGGAAATTGCGAGAAATCTCCAATACAAGGTAAAAATATACTAGAAGTTAAATCAGAGTTTGGTTCTTTTACATACGATTAGGAGTTTTAGTAAATGTCAAAAGAATTAGATGTTATTTGTATTGGTGCGGCTCTCGTTGATATGATTGCTAAAATTGAACGGCATCCTATAGATGATGATGAAGTTTTTGTTTCAAATTTTAAATTATTATCTGGAGGAGCTGCTGCTAATACTGCTTACGCTTGCGCACGGTTGGGGTTAAAAACAGCATTTATTGGTAAATTAGGATATAATGATGACTTTGGACGTAAAATCCTGGAGGATTTTAAGGATGTGTCACTAGATACAACGTTAATTAAATATTCGAAAGATTATGGAACAGGATCGGCGTATGTGGCGATAAATGAGAATGGGGAAAGAAGAATTTACGCATATAGTGGAGCTGCAAATCTTCTTTCAACAGGCGATATTAAGAGAGAAGATCTTGTCAAATCGAAAATAATTTTCTTGAGTAGTTTAAGAAATATAACCCCATTTAAGAAAGCAGCTAAAATTGCTAAAAAAAATAATATACCAATAATATTAAATCCAGGAATGCTAATAATTGAACAAGGTTTTGATAATATAAAACAATTACTTTCCTTTACCGATATTTTAATTATATCAAAAAGAGAATTCCAAAATCTTTTTCAATTTATAGAAAAAAAATTAGAGCTGCCACTAATCGAAGAAAAAGCGAAAAATCTTTTTAGATTAGGAATTAAAGTAATAATATTGACAATGGGCGAAAAAGGAGCTATAATATGTAATTCAGAAAAATCTGATTTGATTAATCCAATCAATATCAATCAAGTTATTGATACAACAGGTGCAGGAGATGCTTTTTCTGCTGGATTTATATATGGTTTTATAAGAAACCTAAGTTTTAAGTTTAAAGATCTCAAATCTAATGTAATGATCGGGAATATAATAGCGGGAAATTGTATCCAAGAGCTTGGTGCTAGAAATGGTATTCCAACTGCTAATGAGTTAGCATTAAAATCTTTGGATTGCTAGATCAAAAAATTTATAATTTTTTGAATCAATAATTTGTTAATCATTGTATTTATGGGAGTATGCATGAATTAAAACGGGGATAAAATTGCGAAGAAAATATATTTCGGTTTCAAATAGAAAGAAAGAATTAGCTCTAAAAAGATTTCGATTTTTTTATCAAGAGATAGTGTGGGGATTTCTTATAATATTCGTATTTTTATTAGCGCCTTTTTTTATCCTATCTTTAATATTAGAGGAAACATCTCCTCTTTATAGTGTACTTCTCAATTCACTAAGAGCATTTTTGGTACTTGTAGGAGTATTACTTTTATTCCCTCTTTCAAATTTATTATTTGAATCTCGAAAAAGAAATATTATAATTGAAGAAGATATCTCCCCCGGAAAAGGACTTTTACTGTTATATAAAATGTCTAATAAGAACTATAAGTATCAAATTTTATATGGTCTATTAATTTTCTTTCTAGTTTTTTTACCGACTGGTTTTTTTTCTTTTTTACTTGCTCCAAAGATGCTTGAATACCAATCTATAACACGTCCGGCTTCAGATGTTTACTTGCAGTCAGGGACATCTTATATTTTATTTTTAACTTCAGCAATTATTATTCAATTTTCTGTAGCATTAACAGAAGAGACAATTTCTAGAGGTCTTTTAACTAAAAGGGGAAGTGAACATTTTTTTAGTATGTCAGCAGTGATGATATCAGCATTTTATTTTGGATTTGGTCATCTTGCTTATTTCCTCAATCCAATAAGTAGATTATATCCGATTTGGATTCCATTTGTTTGGTTTTTACAGGCTTTTATTATTGGAATTGTCCTTTCCTTATTTGTATTAAGAAAAAGGTGGATTTTCCCAGTTATAATCGCCCACACATTAAATAATGTAGTGGCTACTCACGCAATCTGGAGTTTTAACAATGGAATAGATTTTTCTGTGGTAGCACTCTATCTTTATTGTCCATTACTAATTATTGGACTAGTTTTATTTATTTGGCAATTTACCAAAATAAAGGAAAGTGTTTCTATTGGTTTTAAAATGCTAAAATCATATTTCCAACGTGATGATCCAAATGAAGATACAAAAGGAGATTTAGTATTTCGTATTTTTATTGATATCGTTATGGGAATAATAATTTTTTTAATGAGTTTTATGACTATGATATAGAAGAGTGATGTTTCAATGAAGTTGGGTATTTTATCTGACACACATATTACTACTGATTATGATAAAGATAAAATTACTTCATTGATCAATCAACTTAATCTTGTATTCAAAGATGTTGATGAAATTGTTCATGCTGGTGATGTATGTGAAGAGTTTTTTCTAAAAGAAATTGAAGCAATAGCGAGAACTAGATGTGTAAAAGGAAATTTTGATAATATCGAAAATTTAGAAGTTTTTACAAAGTTCTCTATAGGACGTTATAATATTGGAGTAATCCATATATTACCAGATCACCTTGAAGAATTTACCAAAAAACATAATCTACATATATTAATCTTCGGACATACTCATCAACCTCTTATAAGAGGGACAGATTTTAACGTTCTTCTTTTAAATCCAGGTTCTCCAACAAAACCAAAAGCCCCAATTGAAAAACCCGGTTTTATGAAACCTATTGCTAGACCAAGTGTGATTACTTTAAATATTGATGAAAATGATATTTTATCAACATTCATTATCAACCTTAAATTCTAATCTTTAGTTTAGTATTTCGATGATTGGGCATGGTTCTAAAAATGTCATTAAATCAAAGAGCAGGTTAAGGGGTTAAAACAATATTATAAAATTTAGTTTAGAATCCCCTTTGAATAATTTTAAATATTAAATAACTCATATTATTCATACAAGGAAATTTTATATAAGCACATTTAATGAAAAACATATTAAAGTAAAATTTCTATATTTTTATTTAACATATTATTAAAATAATCTTATTGAGTGTGTGTAGATTTGGTAAGTAGACTTGAACTTGTGCTTAAAGAACTTAATGAAAATGGTAATTTTCGCGCATCACTTTTCGCTACATCAACGGGACTCGTTCTAGCTTCACAAAAAGAGGAGAAAATTGATGAGCGAGTAGTAGCCGCAATGGGATCGCTATTGAGCGATTCAGCATACAAAGCAGCAGAAGAATTAGGACTTTCTGAAATTCAAAGTATGAAAATAAAATATAAAGAAGATTTTATCCTCATGCGTAATATAATCATGCCTGATAATAAGAATCAGTTTCTATTAGCTATTTTAACAAAATCACCAGAAAGCGACGATGTGGAACGATATTTCGATCAACTCCTTGATTGGGCAGTAGAAAACTCGCAAGATGATTTAGAAAAGCTTTCAAGTTTATAATTTATTTCTTCTTATTTTCTATTGCTTGTGAAAATGCTATATTTTATTTTTAAAACATAAATGACTAATTCAAAATTTAAAAAAAAATTCTTCCACTTTATTCAATATGAAATGTAGAAAAATATCAAAAAAAGGCTAATCAATTTAATACAGTTTTGCTAACAATTTATTAAATTATACTATTGTAATATTTCAAAACTTCATCAGCAACTTGTTGTTCATAGCCGATATAAAAATGATCCGCTCCCTCAATAATTTTACTCATTTTGGGTTCTAAATAGGAGTTAAAATTTTCTTCAAACCTTTCATAAACCGCAATAGTATCTTGATTACCCTGAATGAATAATTTAGGTTTGTGAGACTTAGATAATTCTCTATATTTTGGCCCCATGAAATCCCAAGGAAAAGATATAGAAATATATGCTATAATTTTTTCTGAGTAATTGATTTCTGAACATCCCACCGCTGCTCCATAAGAATAACCACATATTACTATTCTTTCATAATTTTTCTTATTTATCAGAAAATCAATACAAGTTTTTACATCACTTAATTCTCCTGATCCTCCAGAATGAATTCCGGTTGATTTTCCTACTCCCCTAAAATTAAACCTTAGACATGGAATGTCATTATCTGTTAACTTATTGAAGACTCCTGATACAACATTATTATACATATTGCCCCCATATTGGGGATGAGGATGACAAATTAAAACTACTGGAATATTTATCCTACTTTTTGATTGAAAATATTCAGCTTCAAGTTCTATCTCATTGCTTTTAATAAATAATAATTCTTTTCCTACCATAATTCTTAATTAATTTTCTAACTATAATAATAATACTATACAAAATTGTGCGAAATGATGAGTTACAATAGAATTGTAATTGAACAGAAATTAAAGGAGTTTTTGCGAGAAGATTGTATGTTTACTGATGTAAGTTCTAAAGTAATACCTGAGAAAGCAAAGGCTTCTGCAAAAATATTTGCTAAAAGCACAGGATTTATTTCAGGATTAAATGAATTAAAAATATTATATGAAATTTTAAATGTTTCTAGCTCTTTTAAAAAAGAGGATGGAGATGAGGTTGAGAATGGGGATATTATTGTAGAATTAATAGGAAACGCAAGAGATATTTTATTGGGAGAAAGAACAGGATTAAATTTATTGACCCATATGAGTTCGATTACAACTACCGCTAGAAAGTATGTTAAATTAATTAAAGACTCCGGAAAAAACGTTAAAATTGCTTGTACACGTAAAACAACACCAGGGATCCGTATTTTCGAGAAGAAAGCGGCAGAATTGGGCTTAGCGGATGTACATAGATTTTCATTGGATGATATGGTTCTATTAAAGGATACTCATTTAAGATACTTTAATGGGGATATCGTAACTTTATTAAGTGAAATTAAAAAAAGAAAAAGTTTTTCAAAGAAAATTGAGATAGAAATCGAAAGAGTGGAAGATGTATTAACTGCTGCAAAAAATGGAGCAGATATTGTTATGTTAGATAATATGGGACCGGATCAAGTAGAAGACGCCATAAATTTATTGAAAAAGAACAATCTGAGGGATAAAATAATAATTGAGATCTCTGGAGGCATTACTCAGGATAATATTGTAGATTATTTACTTTCGGAACCCGATGTGATAAGTTCAGGTTTATTAACTCAATTTCCTTCAGAACATGTAGATTTTTCACTTCGTTTCGATTAGATATAATTTTCAATCTATTACAATTTCACGAATTGAACAAATTACATCTTTTATTTTAGCTAATTCTTTATAGAGATCTTTAATCGTACCAAATTCACCCACTAACAATAGTAATTCAATTTTTTTTTCTGCAATTCGCCAATCAGTTATTGTTTTTATAATTTGATGATATTGAGAATATAATTCAGTTATGTGATCAATAATTATTTCTTTAAAAGGATATACTAAACTAACGATCATCAATTTATATCCTTCTAAATGGTCGAATTTTTCATGTTTTTCAATAAAACCTACTATTGCGTCTCTTAATGCTTCACTTTTAGAGTTAAATCCACTCAAATTTCGTACACTTTCAAATCTTTCTAATAGATCGTCACTAACTTGTAGAGAGATGATCGGAATTTATCTTTCTCCTCCTTTTTTTTGAATATTTCTAATAAAAATTAAGATCTTTATTATTAGTTAATAAATATTTTTTTCTTTATTTATTTTAAAGGATATTGATATTTTTAATTTTCGCGATGAATCTTAAAGATTTACTTTAACTTCTTGATCAAGCTGCTCAAGGTAAAGATTTAAAGAAGTATGCCGCAATAGGGTTTAATGATTATGGCTTTTTATTCAGAGATTTTAATTCTTCTAAGTCTCCTTTTATTACTGGTAATTTAAGTGGCAAAATTTGTGGGTTAGGAGCTTACCGTGATCTTATAAAGCGATGGGAAGATAGTAATAATAAAATAAGAAACCTTGATGATCTATTACTTCATGATGAAAAAGAAGATTTACTTTATGCCAGTTCATTAAAGACGCTTTTACCAACCCTTGAGTTTGGGGGAGATGAGATTCTTTTTGATGTATGGTTATTGGTAAAGACTCCAGATAATAAGATTTTTCCTGCTACCTTTTATTATGGTCCTTCTGGAACATCATTAGGAGGTTGGAGATCTTGGTATTATGAAAAAGTTTTCCCTAAAGATTTCAAGTCAGTTATTAATTTTAGCCCTTTTGATTTTTCAAGTAATGAATTAGAGTTGCTAATTGAAGCTCTTGAATGTTCTCTTAAGCAAGTACCTACCACTGATTTTTATGGTATATATCAACATGATGACGGAAAATTTTTAATGGTTCTTAAAGGCGGAAGACCATTCATTGTTAATTTAGGTTATTCATATGATGATCAAGTTATAGAGGGTATAATATCCAAGTTATAGAGAATCTAAATAGAATTTATGATTTATTCTAACATCAAAGACATGATTTTAAATTTATCTACTTTTTTTTTCTGTTATAAAAATTTCGTTATATAAGCTAAAGATTTATTTAATGATTTCACATTTGATAGTTCAATAATTAATGGTCCTTTATAATTATAATTCTTAATTACTTCAAAGATTTCTTTAAAATCAATCTTTCCTGTACCCAATGGTGGGTGCGTGTCAGTTATTTTAGAAAAATTATCAACAATATGAATATTTTTTATAGAACCATGAAATTTTAACCATAATTGTTTCACATCACCATCACAAGTGTAGAAATGGCTAGTATCATAAGTAAGGAAGAGATCCTTTCTACTAATAAAACTAAAGACCTCCTCAATGTTGATATTGTTAGTCATAATATAAGTATTTCGAGGCATATTTTCTAAACAAATCTTTATGTTCTCATTTAGGGCATAATCTAATAATCTAAAGATTGAATTTTTTAATTGTATTTTATTGAATTCTCTAATAGATGGTAATAAAAAATTAGCGATTCCAGGATGGATTGTTATCATTTTACCACCGATTTCATTACATAATTTTATAGATTTTATATAAGATTCTGTTGATGCCATCGAAATATCATTATTATGAGAACATAAATTCATATCAATAAAAGGTCCATGAACTTGCTTTTCTAAGGAATAAGAATTTACTAAAGCAATAAATTTTTGTCGATTTTCAGGATTAAATACCTCTGGGGGATCAATTACTAATTCTATTATTTTAATTCCAAATTGTTCAGCGAAATTAAGGCATTCTTCTGAAGCTTTATATAGTAACTCAAAAAGATTTTTAAATTTACCATTAAGCCCCATTTCGATAATGTGGCCTAACGCGCTAATACCTAATTCCATGAATTTCACCTTGGTACCATGATTTTTTTATTATTTTTTCCTTTTACTTCGAGGATAGTTGGCAAAAAGACTTTCGAATAGTTTTTGAAATCGATCAAGATGCTCCTTAGAAACGATATTTGGTGTTCCTATTTGTAAAGCGCCCCAATACATTTTAGCAAGCTTTTCCACTAATTCAGCAAATTTAACAGCATGATCTAATGATTTTCCACATACAATGACTCCATGATTAGCTAAAAGTGCTGCATTTTTTATACCTAACGCATTTAAAGCTACTTCACCAATTTCTATTGTATGAGCCTCTCCAAATTCAGAAACATCAACAGACCCACCTAAAAAGATATACATCTCTTCCATTATAATTGGAATGTTTTTTCTTACAATTGAGAGCATCGTTGCAAAAGGTGAGTGTGTATGAATTACCGATTGAACTTTCGGTCTTGACTTATATATTGCAATATGCATCTTTGCTTCTGTTGAGGGTAATTTACCACCACTTAATGGAGTTCCTTCAAAATTTAAGTGTACGATTTCAGTTTTAGTAAGTGTATCATACTGATTAAACGAGGGTGTGATGAATAATTCTTCTTTCTTACCATTTCTCATACTTACATTTCCCTCTCCAGTTTCTACCAATCCCTTTGCAAAAATCGCTTTTGCTCCTCTAACAACTTCGATTCGAAGTTGATCTTCTTTGTTTATTTCCATAATTTAAATAATTAAAATTTGATTAAAAATATAATTCGAAATTTTAAGCTTAATATTTTTCTTAAAAATTCAAAAAATCTGTGGTTACTATTAATTCTTGAAAGTCTTACTTTTTAAATATCGTATAATGCTATCAAGATTGTATATAAAAGTTTTCTTTTCATCCTTATTATCATTATTATCTTAGATTATGAACCGTATTATTTTACATTGTGATTTGGATTGCTTTTTTGCAGCAGTAGAAATAAGAGATAATCCGCAAATTAAAGGCAAACCTGTTATAATAGGGGCTGATCCAAAGGAGGGAAAGGGGAGAGGCGTAATCGCAACATGTAATTATGAAGCCAGAAAGTATGGATTGCACTCTGCTATGCCTATATCTCAAGCATATAGAAAATGTCCTCATGGAGTTTATCTAAAACCAGATGGTAATAAATATTTTAAAGTATCTAATGAAGTAATGGATATCATAGAGAAATATAGTGATAATTTTCAGAAAGTTGGAACTGATGAGGCATATCTAGAATTAACAGAGATTACTAAAGATTTTGTAATAGCAGAAAATATAGCGAAAGAAATTCAAAATGAAATTCTTGATAAAATAGGTATTACTATTTCAATAGGTATAGCTCCAACAAAATCAATAGCTAAAATTGCCTCTGATGAAAATAAACCAAATGGTATTACAATAGTAAAACCTGAGTCAATATATGAATTTTTAAAAGATATGGATATTACTCGTATACCAGGTATTGGTAAAAAAACCAAAGTTTATTTCTTTAAAAAGGGAATAAAAAAAATTGGTGATGTTATAAACACTCCTCTACCCACAATGATTAAATTATTTGGAAAACATGGAAGGTGGATTTGGAAGGTTGCAAATGGTCTAGATAATCGTAAGGTTAAAGAATTTCATGAAGAAAGGAAATCTATAAGTGCAGAAAGAACTTTTTTCTCAGATACAGATAATTTTAATGAAATTTTATCGAAATTTGAGGATATTAATAACAAAATACATAAATCGATACTAAAACACCAAATCACCTATAAAACCATCACTTTAAAAATTAGATTTGAGGGTTTTATAACTTATACTCGATCCAGAACACTTCCTTTTCATATACAAGATAAGGAATATGTTTTAAAGATCATTTTGGAACTATTTAAAGAGTTTTCAACTAATCAAAAAAAAGTAAGATTAGTGGGGATTAAATTATCAAATTTTGAAAGAAATCAAAAAGCTCGACAAACAAATTTGATATCATTTGCTTATATTTAATTTCTAATTAATTTAACTAAGTGGTATTCTTTTAATAAACTCTAAAATTTTTTTTTGGAGAGTATAATTTGAAGCAATAATACCTGGTTTAGTCCATACACATTTTCTTTCTTTAAATTTCAAGGGTTCCCCGTTTAAATCCGTTACACTGCCACCTGCCTCCCTTACGAGTAAATCCCCCGGCATAAAATCCCAAGTGAAGGAATGTTCCGGGTCTAGAGGTTTTATATAGAGATCAGCACTACCATCTGCTATCATGCAAAATTTTGCCATACTATCGATCTGAATAAAATTTTTTATTCCAATATCGCGAGCAAAATTAAGAACCCAAGGTTGATCATAATGTAATGAATGACATAAACGAACTTTATTTATATCTTCATTTAGATTAACTGTAATCGGTTTAAAAGCATTTTGTTTATATGAAACCTGAGCTCCTTGATCTTCTTCGGCAGAAAAAATAGCTAATGACTCTTCATTATAATTTGGTACCGCAATAGCACATATTTTAGGATTTGACTTATACATAAATCCCAGCCCTATGGCATAAGTCATTCCCTTTTGGTAACCTATTGTACCGTCAATTGGATCTATCGTCCATTGACGTTCTGAAATTTTACCATGATATCCAATATTTTCTTTTAGAATTTCTAATTTATTTAAATTTAATTCTTCAAAACATTCTTTTATTAAATTTTCAGCATTTAGATCAATAAATTCAATGTTTTCTTCTTCTGCTATTATTTGATCATCTTGGAAATATTTCCTTATCTGAGAAATAAGATATATTTGAGATGCAAAATCTGCCAGTGTTACTGGTGATTGATCATACTTATTAAAGGAAAAGGATTCGATTCCTTTTTTTCTAAACCATTCTGTTATTAAAGAGGCTTTTCTAATTATTTCTATTGCAAATTTTAGTTCTCCATTATACGACGACATTATTTATTTTTGAATCTTCAATTAAACTTAAAATTTTTTTCATGTAATTTTTAAAAAAAAAGTAAAAATGGTATTTTTATTGATTAATACCATATTTTTTCTTAATTCTTTTAACTAACCATTCAGGCATAATTAAGGATAAATAGGAAAGAACAATAAAGATTAACCCGAAAATCCAAGCAATGTAAGTAAACTCAGAATATCCAGGATGATTGAAGAATGTTATCATCACTGTATCCATAATTAACATCAAGAAAAGTAACATCAGACTAATCATGGAGAAGAATAATAATCTTAATCCAATGTACATTATTTTATCTTCAACATTACGTTTAATTTTTTGGCATATGAGAGCAATATAACAATATATCACATATGAAAATAAAACAAGGCTTCCAGTAGTATATAATCTTATACTTAATTCTCTTTCGTAATCTTCTTGAGGCACACCCCACCAGTTCCAAGGTAGAAATAAAATTATAATTAAAATGATTCCAATAAGAATAATTAATGGAAAGGCTCCTCTACCCTTATTTATCATATGACTAGCAAATATGAATAAGAAAATATCAGCACAAACTACCATACTATAGGCTAATGGAAGAGAAATCCTATATATTTCTTTGTAAAAACCTGTTATCACTGCTTCAGCTAATCCTATTGATAATATAATCAAAGCTGCTGTAAGAAAAGAAAAAACTAACGTTAAAAAGAGTGGAGGAGGAACATTTCTTTCTCTCCATTTCTTAAACATCTTAATTGATACTACAACAGCAAAAATCGACACGAAAATATAATAAATAAAGATAGGGAAAACACGTGGTTGGAATGGTGTATAAGTCATAAGAAAATGATATAACTTTACCTTTAAAAACTTATATTATATTAATACAGAAGGGATCTATTTACTTAATATTGCTTTAATCTCGAACAAATAGTTCTCTAAGGATATTTTAGGTGTTTTCATTAATTCCATCTGATCTGTCTTTTTCATTAACATGGATTCTAAATTGTATTCATCTAATAGCCAAATTAGTTTGTATAAATCTATTTTTTTCTTAAAATCATTATCTACTTTAAAATATTTAGAATATGTATCAAAAATAGCCTGAGAAAAAGAGGGATTATTTAAGGGTTTCAATATCCAATAATCAATCTTAATAAAATCTTGAGCTCTACTGCCAATACACCAATAATCAAAATCCACAATACCATTAATTTTTATAGTTCCTGACTCTTCTTTCACAATAATATTCTGACTTTGAAAGTTATTATGTAAAATTACATACTCAGTTTCATCTTCAATTAAAGCTTTAATATCTTTATAGAATTTCCTAATTTCATCACAAAAATCTATTTGATTCTTTTTAGCATCTTGTAACTTTCGTTCGAATTCATTTTCAAAAAATTCACTATACGAAATACTCTTCTTTTGTCCGATATTGATTATGTTTTTGAAAAAGGAGTTAAATTTTACTTCATGTAGATGTCCAAAATGTTCACCTAAATTACTAAATAGATTTAGAAATTTACTAGAGTTCAAGTTCTTTCCTTCGCTAATATATTGATTAATTAGCTGAAATAAAGGTTTACCTCGAATATAGTCTTGAACTGAAAAGAGGTAAGGAACAGTTTCTTTAGTTTCATCATAATAGACTAAATTACATACGGGGATTATTGGAGGTTTTTCTTTTTCGAAATAATAAGAACCTGTTTTTGTATTGATAATTTCTTTCACTTTTTTCCTTAAATCAATATCACTAGGAATTAGGCTTTTATCTAAAAAAGGATATAAGAGTTTCTCCTTGATGAGATTTTCATATTGGAAGTATTGGTCAGTACGAAATCTGAAAACCAATTGACTTTTTTCAAAATTCACTCTATAGATTGTATTCAAATCAATTATATAAGGTCCCTTGATTTTCTTCACTTTACCTTGTTTAACTAAAACATCAATATTTGAGAAGGTTTTAATGATTTCATCAAATTGGTAAAGATCTCTTTTACCTAAAAAATATAATTGATAAATTTGCTTATTATTTATTAAAGAATTTACTATAGCCTCGATTTTTTCTTTGCTTATTAAATCAATTTGATTTTGTAATTCTTCGAAAATTAAACTTTTATCTTCATTAGATTTTGTTATTAAATTTTTGTATAAATAAAGGAATGCATATTTTAACCCAATTATTTCTTTATTTTTATCGGTTCTTATTTCATAGATCATTCTTCGAATATTATTTATTTGTTCTTGTAATTGCAATAATTCTAAGATATTGTCTTCTAAAGCATAATTATATAATTTTGAGCACATATTGACTAAATTACTAATACGGGAGACAATTCCACAAAACTTTCTCTGATTTAATGGAACAAGTTGTAAAAAAGTTTGAAAATTTTCTTCCATTCCACATAAAACTGAAAATTGGTTATTTAAATATTGAATATAAGATTTACAGGTTTTGATATTATAAAACGAATCATTTAATCCTTTCAAATTTCCATATTCCATGAAATTTTTTAGTAAATCCGGTTCAATTTCATTTCCAGCAAACTGAACAGGATTATTAATTAAATAAATCTGATTTTTAGGATTTATCGAACTTAGAATATTTTCAAAATAAGATTTTATAATTTCTTTGGGTTTCTTTTCTGAAAAGGGAGGAGAAATCATGAAATTTAGATCTTCAAACTTTTTTCCTAAATGCTCTATTTGCTCTATTACTTCATCGACAAGATTACAATAGATGCCAATAAAAATAGGGATTTTATTCTGAGTAATTTCTAAAATCAATTCAATAATTTTTATCTTCTCTGTTATAGAAATTAAATTACTTTCATGTTCATTACCAAAAACAAGGAGTGAATTTGCATCGTTCGTGAGAATATGACGAAAAAGAAGGGAATTTAAACTCTCGATTGTTTTATAATCTTTATCGTAAAATACCAAGGTATTGCATATGACGCCATTAATTAGTGGTATTCTAATCTCCTCTTCAAAAAACAAAAATTAAAAGCGAATTTCAAAT
>Ga0209635_10000500_pt1 | contig 26799 bp, 21 predicted proteins | sample DeeMarSWOR230_32_FD_187463 | JGI IMG/M metagenome (GOLD analysis project Ga0209635, IMG submission 187463) | Marine sediment microbial communities from White Oak River estuary, North Carolina - WOR-2-30_32 (SPAdes) (version 2) | ecosystem: Environmental > Aquatic > Marine > Intertidal zone >...
TAATTTATTGAAAAAATCAAATCATATATATACGTTCGCGAGTTAGATAAACTTTTAATTCTTATTCCTAATCAGGCATACAAACTAAATCAGAGCGGTGTTGCAATTCTTCGTTTTCTCATGGAAGGTCATTCAATTGGTGATTTTCTTAAAATAGTGGGTGATAATGAGGTTAAACGTAAAGAGGTTCATTGTTTCTTTTGTGATTTAAGGGCAGCAGTGAATGGTTGCTTACGTGAAAATGAAAAAAGAAAGGCGGTTACATATTATGAATTCAAAGGCGCATACAATGAGTATCCTGTACTTTCAGAAATTGCGGTAACCTATAGATGCAATCTGAAATGTGATTTCTGCTATGTTGGTAGAAAAACAGCGAATTCATATTCTTCCATGAAAGGGCGAGGTGAATTGAATACAAGTGATATCAAGAAAATACTGTTTAAAATATATAATGAAGCACAGGTTCCTTCAGTGAGCTTTACAGGTGGAGAACCTCTTCTGCGCAGCGATATACACGAATTAGTAGACTATGCGTCTCGTATAGGGCTATGGACTAATCTTATCACAAATGGTACTCTACTTGATGCAACCATGGTAGAAGACCTAAAAAGGGCCGGTTTATCAAGTGCGCAGGTCAGCATCGAAGGACCATATGCCGATATTCATGATAGGATAACCGGCGTGAGTGGCTCTTTTGATGCGGCAATCACTGGTATTGAATTGCTTCGTGATGCAGACATTCCCGTACACACGAATACCACAGTATCAAGAAACAATATCACACATCTGAAAGGGATTGTTGCGTTAGCCGAGAAAGTTGGTCTGAAAAGGTTATCAATGAATTTGCTGATTCCCTGTGGTTCTGCACTAAGCAATAAGAGACTCTGGGTATCCTATAGCGAAATCGGTGACTACATTTTGGAGGTAAAACACTACGCTGAGAAAAAGAGCATAAAATTTCTGTGGTATTCACCATTACCAATGTGTCATTTTAATCCAATCGCTTACGGATTTGGTAGTAAATCGTGCGCCGCAATAACTGGGTTGCTAAGTATAGATCCTCTTGGTAATATTATTCCTTGTTCATCATGGCTTATGCCTGTAGGATCACTTCTTAAGAAAAGTTTCAAAGACATTTGGCAATCATCAATGTTGAGTTATTTTAAGAACATCGAATATGCACCAGCAAAGTGTCATGAGTGTTTTTCTTTCGATATCTGCAAAGGTGCCTGCCCCTTGTACTGGAAGGCATGTGGTTTGACAGAAATAGATGAACGAGCATAGAACATATCTTATTTTTGATAAAATTACACCAAAACTTAGAGCATTGGTTACTATTCTGCTCATTGCTGTAGGTTTTCTTTTTCAGCTGGCTTCCAGAAATATTCTGGCTGGCCTGCCTTTTATTATTGCATGTCTTATACTGAATTTGTTGAGAGGCATCTCTATTAAGCATATTAGAGCGAATAAATTGACCTGGCAAGAGGTAACCGCAGATAGGATTGACCAGGTGCTTGTACACTGCAAAAAACTCAAGAAATTTCGAAGCGGTGATGCTGGTTGTTTCATTATTGTGCTTTTTTTTGCGGTTATTGGGTTTGCTTTTGGTATGCCATTGTTGAATGCCATAACCTCTTTATCCTTTACACTTACCGCAGCAATTGTCAACGTTGTCATTCTCTTTGCTGGTTTAGCATTTAGTGGACGGAAGAGCGCATGGATACCGCATGCTCTGGATGTAAAGGCCGAAATTGTGAAACGTATTATCGAATCGCCAACAATAAAAACAGATCCGACCATTCAATCTGTGCCATATCTCGAAATAGGAGAACACAGAGATGGCTCTTTCCCGAATAATACACGTTTACTCATAAGATTTAAAGATGCACCGAAGGATTTTATCGGATTGCAGGGGCAGATTTCAATTAATACTGTAAAATCAAAGCCGTATCCATACTTCTATGTTGTTTTGGTTGCTAAGCATGAATTCGATATTTTTGAGAAATTTGGCAAACATTCACTTGATAAACTCGTTATTGAGCGTAAGAAAACCGACGAAGTAGATGTTATTGTAATAAGGCAACATACCACAAAGACATCAGGTTATCACACCAATGAGAATGTTCAAGATTACATACTAAAGAATGGAATTAGACTCGCGAAGACCCTATTCTAGGTAGATGGTTGTAAATAAAAAAAATGAATCAAATGTAAAAAGACCACAAAAATACAGGATGTTAATTTCTGTATTTCTAATTTTGATTATTACTTTTGTAACATTTTTACCTTCTTTAAAAAATGAATTTACCAATTGGGATGACACGGGTCTTGTTGTTGAAAATACAGCAATACGGGAATTGTCATGGCGTAATATTAGAATGATGTTTACTTCTTCATTTATCTCTACTTATATTCCTTTGACTATTTTGTCTTTTTCAGTAGAATATCATTTTTTTAAATTGAATCCACGCGCATATCATACATCAAATCTTATTCTCCATTTGGTCAATTGCGTGCTTGTTTTCTGTTTAATATATATGCTGAGCGGTAATAGTTATGTTTCTTTGATAGCTGCATTATTCTTTGGCATACATCCGCTTCGCGTCGAATCAGTTGCCTGGATCACTGAGCGCAAAGATGTGCTCTATTCAGTCTTCTTTTTAGGATCAATCATTTCTTATCTATATTACAAGAAAGCGCAAAACGTAAGAAACTACTATTTGTCTTTATTCCTATTCATACTATCTTGTATGGCAAAAGGAGTAGCGCTGACTCTTCCTTTTGTGTTGTTTCTCTTTGATTACTTCTTTAAACGAAGATTCAATAAGAGACTTCTGATAGAAAAGGTGCCATTTCTTGGAGTGGCTCTCATTTTCGCGGCAATTGCAATAATGATACAACGCCAGACTCAAATACTGCAACAGGAATCTTTTTTTGGCCTACAGAATATCTTTATAGCCTGCTATGGATTGGTATTCTACTTAACCAAGACTCTACTTCCTCTTCATCTTTCTGCAATGTATCCATATCCAGAGGGGAACGGTACACTAATGCCACCCATCTTCCTGTTGTCGCCTATTTTTATATTCGTTTTGTCGGTTCTTGTAATTCATTCGAGAAAATATACTCGGAAAATTATTTTTGGGAGTTCATTTTTCCTAATTAGCATATTGCCAGTTCTTGAACTGATTACCGTGGCAGGTGATGCAATTGCGGCTGATCGCTATACATATATTCCATCTATTGGGTTACTTTTTGTGGTCGCGATAAGTTTCCAGTGGTTTTATCTAAAAGCAAAGAGATTCAATGAATTGGTTGGATCTTTTTTGATTATAATTTTAGTTGCGATAATAATCATATTTTCAATCTTAACCAGGCAACGATGCAAAATATGGAAAAACAGTTTCACATTGTGGAACGATGTGCTTGATAAATATCCAAATGTGCCAGATGCATACAATGGTCGTGGGCTTTTCTATTATGACATCAAAGATTATGATAAGGCGATCAGCGATTTCAACCAGGCATTAATAGTTGACGAAAATTATCTAAAGGCCTATTACAACCGAGGGAATGTCTATGATGCTATAGGTGAATATGATAAAGCGATCGATGACTTCACACGAGCATTAAAGCTCAATCCAAGATATGCAAAGGCATACAATAACCGAGGTCTCACATATGGTCGTATCGGAGAACATAAACAAGCTATTGCTGATTTCACAAAAGCCTTGAAGATTGACCCCTATTATGCAGTGGCCTATAATAACCGTGGGCTCACTTATGGCCGTTTAGGAGAACACAGGCGAGCAGTCAGTGATTTTACTAAGGCCTTGGCAATCGACCCAATATATGTAAAGGCGTATTACAATCGAGCAATCGCATACTACTATTTGAAAGAATACGATAAGGCATGGAGTGACGTCAGAAGATTAGATACTTTCGGACACAGGGTAGATCCTAAATTTCTTGATCTATTGCGCAAAGCCTCTCAAGATAATCATTTGAAATAAAGATCATCCCGCCGATCCCTGAGGAGGTCGTTAAATTCGTTGAATTTTTTGTTCAAGGCGATATCTGGATTAATATCACAAATTTTCACGCATTCTTCATTATCTACACGAACTAAAATTTCGCCGCTTGGTGACACGATTTCACTTTTGCCGATGAAAGTATAATTCTTAGTATTGCGTTTCTCTTCTCCAGTGCGATCAGCCAATACTACGAAAAGTCGATTTTCAAGTGCTCGCGTTATCATCGCATCAGGACAGTACGGAGTAACCAAATTTGCCGGATGCAGAATAACTTGTGCATCCTTTAAAGCGAGTGTTCTAATTGCTTCAGGGTAAATCCAATCAAAACATATAAGCATCCCCAATTTGATATTTTTATACTCGAATATATGGAAACCCATATCCCCGGGTTGAAAGAACTTTTTTTCTTCAAAAAAGAGATGTACTTTACGGTATACACCAATAAGACCATCAGGCGAAACAAGCGCTGAAGAATCATAGAATTGTGTATTTCCCTTTTCAGCGAAGCCATATACAAAACAGCAATTCATCTCTTGGGCTAATGATGATATGAAATCGTGTGTTTCGCCTACACCGGCAACCTCTGCTAATTCAGAAAGTTCCTTTTTGCTCAAGAATGTGTATCCTGTATTGAATAGTTCTGGCAAAACAATTATGTCAGCAGTAATATCCTTAAGTAGTTCTTTCACTTTTTTAAAATTTTCTATTTTGTTACCAAACACAGGGTTAAACTGCAGAAAGCCAACTTTCATGTTATCCTCCATAATTGATGTTTCAAAATGCGTATTAGAATCCTAATTCCTTATTTACCAACATGACCGATATATTTGTGTGCAACGGACGATATTGTATTATCGAGATTACCCGACAAATTCTTTTTTTTGCGTCACAATCAATGCAAATACCTGTTTGAACACATGGTGTTTTTGCCCCGACTCTTTTTGCATTCATCACTGCAGCAATATTTCTACTACGCTTAATACCTGCTTCTATTGAAGGTACAATTTTATTGCGGCCTGCGATGATTAAAACATTACTTGGTCCGTAGATCATCGCAGCCACGCGATTACCGATGCCATCTATATTTATGATATCGCCGTCTGTTGTGATTGCGTTAGTGCTCGTAAGATAATAATCCGCATGTGCCTCTTTTAGCCTATCTCCTCGGCTTTTCTCCTCGGTTTGTCCTACTTTCCAATGATGGATGATTGTGTTACCTCTTTTTCTCAATTTACCTATTATACTTAGCTCGCGTACAGTCACCGAACCTGGTATTCCTACCGTTGCCGATTTTGGTATGGTTTTCAGTAAATATCTGTTTACGGAAGCAATTGTAGGGAAATAATAAGCGCTAAATTCCTTTCGTCTTAAAGACTTGACAACAGCAAGCAATTGTTTTTCATGGTACCAGCGTTTGATTGAGCTGAAGCCAGTTGACTTTGAGATTTTCATTAGTTTTCTCCAGATCCATGCATTTTTCTGTTGAATTCATCCCACAGAGCAAATATCTCTCTGAGGTGAGGAATAGTGATGGAACCTCCTATAATCAAAGCAATTGCCAGTGCTTCGTTAAGCTCGTCAGTACTCACATTGCTGTCATAGCATTGCACAAGATGATATTTTATGCAGTCATCACATCTTAGCACCAGTGATGCGATGAGTCCAAGTAATTCCTTCATCTTCTTAGGAAGGACACCTTCTTCATATATTTGGGAATCTAGACTGTAGATTTTTTTTATCTTATCACTGCTGTATTTCATAACTATCTCATTCAATCTTTTACGTTCTTTCAAGAATTCTCTGGTAATTTCTTCTCTCATGATTTTGCCTCCTCATGGAAATAATTTTGGTGTTTAAATTATAGTATAATTTGTTCCACTGTCAATCCATTTCACGCAAACTATACAGATAATGAAATAGAAAAAAAGAGGATTGGTATATACCAATCCTCTTTTTTAGATTATGATATCTTATTAGCGTAAGCGATCTGGTGTTATGTAATCACCGTATTTTTTGTTGGCTTCAAGAAGCCTCTGCTTCTGTTTTTCGAGCGTATCAAATAATATTTTCGGTGCATCAATCACATCAGTATCATATATTTTCTTTATGCGTTCTATCTTTGCCAGATTTTCTGGGATTCTTATTACGAATTGCTGTCTGTAATTTTCTTCAGTGTAATCTTTATTCAGTACCTCTTTAAACAATCGTTTCAGATCTTCGTATTTTGGTATTCTGCCAGTTGGTGTATCTATCGCATCAACGTCGTTATGTACACGCAGCTCAGCCCATTTGTACCATATTTTTTTATCTGTCTTCGCGTTCAAGAAATCACCTTTTTTGTCTTTTAAGAAATAATTAACCGAAAAGATTAACGGAGGTTTTTTAAGATCCGTAGCAAAATCCAAATTTGCCTGTATATATTTGGCTAAAGGTATAGAGAGAAAGTCAAGGTTGGACATTAGGTTAAATTTTCTCACACCCTCCTTGCCTAATGTTGCCGCAGTCGTTTCCGACTCCAGTGAAGCACCCTTGGTAATTATTCCGTGTGTCCAATCAAATGATTCTTCAATGGGAACCCACGTATCAGAATCTCTGCCACCATAAACCATACCACCAACCACGACACCCTTTGGGTCATGAAGTGTTTTGTCAAGGGTTCGGAAATTATCCAGGGCAATAGTGAAACGTGCATTACGGTGGGATACTGTGATTTCGTTGCCATCTTTGTCTTTTTTGCCAATTTGCCATGCACCTGAGTGGTTTTCACCTTTGGGCGGTATTTCGCCATCCTTGCCAATCCAATGCACACCCTTTTCCGGAGTCACCAATATATTTGAGAATATAATTTCGGTCGGTGTATGGAGTGCCTTCCATATATCTGGATCATCTTTTGAATTGATCCCCATGATAATACCGAATACACCCTTTTCCACATTAACTGCACGTACCTCGCCGTTTATCTTCCTTAGATATGCAATATCATCGCCCACTACAGTTTCATTGTCGAGCATAGCAGTTGATGTCTTGCCACAAAGTGAGGGGAAGGCACCGGTAAAATAGGTCACTCGTTCCTTTGGGCCATGCACGCCCATAACAAGCATATGTTCGGTTAGCCACCCTTCTTTGGAACCGCGATATATCGCAAGACGCATCGATAATTTTTTTAAACCTATGGTATTACCACCATATTGCGTATTTGCGCTGTAGACTATATCATCTTCAAGGTCTATATATATGCGCCGTTTGTCCAAATTCTTGCTGGTATTCCGTTCATCGAGTTCACCAGCTGAATGTACGATTTTGAAGAAACGCGCATTTGCCCCTTGTCTCACAAACTCTTCAAAACCCTGACGATAAAGTATGTCCTCGCTATGAGCAACATAGGCTGAATCGGTCAGTTGTACTACGGGTTGTGAGAACTCAGAGTTTGTTGGACCCAAACAGAAAAAGCGGATGTATAACTCTTTGCCTTTCATTATATTTTTCATTATTTCATGAATCTCTTTTAGACATTCATCTCGATCGCCGGTTTTTATTGATTTATCCAGCCTGGCACCACTTGGAAGGAGTATTAGTGTGTGTTCTTTGTCACGTGCTTGATCATAGTAATTGTCAAAATGGATAGTATGCCCTTCTGTTGCGAGTTGGCTTTCTTCCTTATTTCTAATTGCTGCTTGTCTGACATATTTAATATCCTCCGCATCATCGGTACAGACAAAGATCTTGTCTGGATCACAATGTTGAACATATTTCGCGATGAATTGATGCAGATTAGGGTTATTAATTCTTCTGAGTTTATTATAACCCTCATCTCCCAACCTTTTCTTCAAGATTTCTTCTGTTTTGTCGTCCATCTTCAAAACCTCCTCAGTTTTAGCATTTTTATTTTTAACGATAATTGACCAGGGATTACAGACTCTACAGTCTCCTTTTTTAGTTCATTATAAATATTTGGAGTATTATACATATTTCTGAAAAGAAAGCAAGGAAAACTTCTTGATAGAAGAAAATACCGTAAAATCGCATATAAACTTCAAAATTCCATGACATTTTGATGCTCTATTTAATTTTTCTTTCCTGTATATATGAATGATGTTTGACGCATTTTGATCCACTTACCTTGGTCAAAACCGATTAGATTGCCGCACCGGCACTGCACTTTACTACCTTCATGAACGCTGCAGTCCTTTAATATTCTATCTTTCCAACAATGTAATACTCGACCCTTACCTATTTTTTTGTATTTAAATAATTTACGTTTGCATTTTGAACATTTTATGGTAAGCATTTAGATTGCTCGCCGGTCTCATAATGTGTGACGTATTGTGGTGCACTAATGCGTGCGGGCCTCAGATCCAAAGCTATATTTACCTTTGGAAGTTGGGATTTATTTAAGTATTATTAACTTGCCGAGCAGTCTTCGATCGCACTCGGAATGTATGAAATATATACCTTGATTGAGATTATTAAGATCGACGCGTTCCGTATGATTTTCTAGCCAAAAGACTTTAACCACGCGCCCCGTTATATCGTAGAGACTGAGTTGTATTGGGACTTTTTCACATCTGATTGTGGCGATACCTCTTATCGGATTTGAGTACATAAATGACTCTGTTGTCGTAGCGCCTGTTATTTTTGTTATATCAACAATACGGTCAACAAAGATTGAACCGGGAACACCATCTTCACCATTTGTGCCTTGAGTACCAATGCCTCCTGCCCCTTCGTGTACCAGTAAAACCATAAGAGAAGTATCAAGTACCGAGCCGTAGAAAATCTTTATCCGTCCACCGCCAGCACCACCGCCACCACCATAGGCTGCTGAGCCACCATCTCCGCCGTCTGCCTCAATTGAGGAAGAACTGATTACAATACTGTCACTCCAAAGCATGATGCCGCCACCAGAACCGCCACCGCCGGCCTCAAGTCCAAATTGCCCAGGATCACCTACTTCACCATTTGATCTGATGAACGAAGAATCGATTACGATTTTTTGTCCCCCCAGGTAAATCATTGCACCACCTCTACCACCGGTACCGTCCAGTGAAGTATATCGACCTGCACCACCACCTGAGCCAATGTCGATTAGCGTGTCGGTTGGATCTCCATATGCAGTGCCGCCAGCTCCAGGAAAAAAGTCGCCACCATCACCTCCATCGCCACCATAACCAGCACCGCCTCCGCCGCCACCGTTAACATGACCGGCACCACCGCCACCTGGACCGTATCCCTGCGGATGAGTATTCATATCGCCTCCCTTATAACCTAGCTCAGAACCATTGATTACTGAAGAATCTCTGACGAGAATCAACGGTGCATCAAATATGAGTTGTCCGAATGAATCTGCTGCTCCGGACCATTGTCTTACTTTCAAAATACTGTAGTTTGAAATATCCACTTTGATATTATATTGATGTGTGCCACAAATCGTTAACGTATCATTATTGACTATGAGGCTGTCGCTGTCTTCATATATATAGCAGAACACGATAGACACAAACAACAAATTTATCATAGTACCTCCTGAAAGAATATACTCGCAAATCGTTGGTATGTCAATAGATAATTATGTTGACAATTAGGGCTACTTATATATAATTTTGTTATGTTGAAGAATCTAAGCGAGCTCGTTGGTGTGAGTGGCGGAGAGCGTATAGTCAGAGAATTTATTAAACAGCAGATTGAGGATGCAGTAGATGAAATAATCGAAGATCCGTATGGGAATCTCATTGCAAGAAAGGGAGGAAGACAGGAACCAAAGGTTTTGCTTACTGCTCATATGGATGAGGTTGGGTTTGTTATCACCGGTATCGGCAAGAAAGGACTTTTGAAATTCAAGACGATTGGGATCAATCCTCAAGTAATTCTTGCAAAAAAAGTGGTGATAGGTAAGAACAATATTCCAGGGGTGATCGGTCACAAAGCTGTCCATCAGTTAAAAGATGAAGAGAAGAAAAAAATTCCCGAAGTTCGAGATTTATTCATTGATATTGGTGCTTCAACAAGAGAGGAAGCCCAAGAGATCGTTGAAATTGGTGCTCTTGCCACCTTTGATACTGAATTCATTGAATCCGATGGTATTGTCTATGGGAAGGCGTTTGACAATCGTGTAGGGTGTTATATTCTTGTTCAACTGATAAAAACCACTAATTTACCGATTTATTATGCATTTACAGTGCAGGAGGAAGTAGGTTTAAGAGGAGCACAGATTGTTGGACATCGCGTTTCACCTAGCATTGCTATAGCTGTTGATACAACTGCGTCCGGTGAGTGGCCTATGGAGAAAGATATCCCTTACTATCCTGAAATTGGCAAAGGTCCTGTGATCACTATTGCGGATCGTTCGGTGATATGTGATAGAAATCTTGTATCATTATTAGAAAAGACTGCACAAGAGAATAGTATTGGTTACCAACTCAAAAAGCCAATGATTGGAGGTACTGATGCAGGTACAATACATATCACAAAGAGAGGCGTAAGAGCCGCGGTTGTTCAAACACCAGCTCGATACATTCATTCTCCTTTATCGATTGTTTCAAAAAAGGATATCGACGCGGGAATTTTGCTGTTAAGATATAGCGTTCAAAAAATCTTGCTTGAGAAGAGGCTATGGAATTAATTAAGAAACTCTGCGATGCATATGGACCAGCAGGTCGAGAAGATATTGTGAGAGAGATCATCAGATCCGAAATTCAACCGTATTGCCAGAAAATTGAGGTTGACCGTCTTGGCAATCTCATAGCGTACGTACCTGCTAAAGGTACTGAGAATATTAAGAACTGTAGCAAAATTATGTTTTGTGCCCATATGGATGAAATCGGTTTGATCGTTACACATATTGATAATAGTGGTTTTTTACGATTTACTAGTATTGGTGGTATTTTACCACAAAGGATTTTGTATCAACGAATATTCTTTGAGAATCAGACAATGGGTATAATTGGCGTAGAAAGGAAACCTGATAAACCGGAGCCGCCGCGCATAGATAATCTGTTTATTGACATTGGCGCTAAGAACAAAGAGGAAGCTCAAAAGGTTGTGAGAATTGGTGATATAGCAACGTTCAATCAGTATGCTATGATCATTAACAATAGATTAGCAGCCAAAGCCCTTGATGACCGTATAGGTTGTTACTGCCTTGTCGAGAGTATGAAGAGAATCAAAAAAAATAAAGACGATCTATATTTTGTGTTTTCGACACAGGAAGAAGTGGGATTGAGGGGTGCAAGGACCGGTGCCTATGCAATTTCGCCTGAATATGCGATTGCGGTTGATGTTACACGCACCGGTGATACCCCTGAATCACCAAAGATGGATGTTTCCGTAGGCAAAGGCGTCGCCATAAAAGTGAAGGATGAGAGGTTCATAAGCAATCCATCTGTAAAGGATAAATTGATCTCATATGCTCAAAAAACGAATATACCATATCAATTGGAAATACTTGAGAAAGGTACTACTGATGCAACAGTTATTCAAATCGTCAGGGAGGGAGTATTGAGCGGTGTTCTTTCTATTCCCACACGCTATATTCATTCTGCAAATGAGGTTTGTGATTTGCAGGATATTGAGAACACAATTCAGCTGTTGACTTATGTCTCTGAAGAAGGATTGAAAAGAAGATGAAGAGTGGTTATTCGGTTGTGATAACAACAACTGATTCTGGCACCACCAAGTATTTTTTTATATCCAAAAAGTGGTTAAAAATAATATTGTCACTTGCTGTTCTGGTCATAATCATTATTATTTTTCTTGCTATAAACTATTCGAGAATTTATTATCAGGCTTTGGAAACAGTCATATTAAAACATCGGAATGCTGAGATAGAGAGGGAATTCGCTAAACTTCAGGAGATCAAGAAGAATTTGGAGATCGCAGAAATGAACAATCAAAAACTGAGAGTAATGCTTGGTATTGAAAAAACACCTTCAACGGTTGAACCCCTTATCAGTGAGGTAAACCCTAGTTATTCCGATAAGATGAACATCAGGATAAACAAGAAAGAGAATATACCATCATTATTGCCAACAATGGGGCACGTCTCGAGGACTTTCAGCCCCGATCACCAAGGTGTTGATATAGCTGCACCACGTTTTTCGCCAGTTATTGCTGCTGCGGCAGGGATTGTAAGCGCCGCAGGATGGGATAGCATATATGGTTATTATGTCATCGTTGAGCATAATGTTAATTATTCGACCTTTTATGGTCACCTACATTCAATAGAGGTTAGGAAAGATGCTAATGTTACAAGTGGTCAAATCATTGGCACAGTTGGTTCAACTGGAAAATCAACATCACCGCATTTGCACTACGAGGTTAGATTTCAACATAAAGCGGTTGAACCACTTGGATATCTTCCCCTCATGATTAAACCTTAAGGAGTAGATATGAGAATCTTAATAACTGGAATATCCGGTTTTGCTGGGAGCCATCTTGCCGAATATTTTCTGGCAGAGGGTAAGCATGAGCTATTTGGTTCTATAAAATGGCGTTCTGATCGACAAAACATTGTTCACATACAGAAGGAATTAAGGTTGTATGAGTGTGATATTCGCGATGCTTTTGCAATGAATTCCATCATTTCAGAAGTCAAGCCTGACCGAATATTCCACCTCGCAGCACAAAGTTATGTTCCCTTCTCCTGGCGTGCACCTCAAGAGACACTGACCACAAATATTATAGGAGAAGTTAATCTGTTTGAAGCTGTAAGGCAGGCGCGAATAAATCCATTAATACACATTGCAGGTTCTAGTGAAGAATATGGCATGGTTTACCCAGAGGAAGTGCCAATTGAAGAGACGCATATTTTGCGACCACTAAGTCCCTATGGAGTTAGCAAAGTTGCTCAGGATCTTCTTGGATATCAATATTTCAAAAGTTATGGTCTAAAGATTATTCGAACTCGAGCATTTAATCATACTGGTCCTAGGAGAGGTGTTGTATTCGCAACTTCAAATTTTGCAAAACAGCTTATTGAGATTGAAAAAGGAAAACGGAAGCCAACTATTTATGTTGGGAATCTGGAAGCTGTACGTGATTTTCTTGATGTACGCGATGTTGCCCGTGCTTATGCACTGGCTTTGGAAAAAGGGAAAGCTGGTGAAGTTTATAATATTTCATCTGGGGAAGGTATTAAAATCCAAGATATGCTTGATAAACTGATTTCGTTGTCGAATGTGGATTTAAAGATTGAAAAGGATCCAGAGCGATTACGACCATCTGATGTTGGTCTATTGATCGGTTCACCAAAAAAATTTCAGAAGGAAACAGGTTGGAAACCGGAGATACCATTTGATCAAACACTGAAGGATTTACTTGACTATTGGCGAGAAAAGATACAATGAAGACTATTCTTATTACAGGTGCTGAAGGATTTGTAGGTTCACACCTGACTAAGGCTTTGAAGGAAGTCCTATATAAGATTGTGCCGACAAGTTATCCTCTATTATTGCCAAAAGAGGGTAAATATATCCCCATGGACATTTTGAGTTTGGAAATGATAGATGATGTGTTTAAATCACACAAACCTGATATCATTTTTCATCTTGCAGCAGTAAGTTCTGTATCCAAATCATTTCGTGAATTGCCACTGACCTATAACACAAATGTGATGGGCACAGTAAATCTCTTAGAAGCAGCAAAGGCTTTAAAGAAAAAAATACGTTTTATTTTTGTTTCAACCTGTGAGGTTTACGGTGGTGCTAATAATCTGTCGGAAACCGCAAAAACAGTATTGAAAAATCCCTATGCAGTAAGTAAATATGCGGCAGAGCTGGTATGTCAAAATTATGCTATTTATGATATTGAGTACGTGATTCTACGACCATTCACACACACAGGACCTGGTCAGTCAAAAGATTTCGTCTTACCCACGATTGCAAGCCAGATTGCCGAGATTGAAAAAGGTAAGAGACCACCTCTTCTTGAACTTGGCAACATCAATGTACGAAGAGAATTTATGAATATACAGGATGTTGTTAATGCCTATGCTTTGGCTATTAAGAAGTGCAAATCTGGTAATATATATAATATTTCTTCAAATAAAGGTCACACAATTGCAGAAGCATTAGATATTTTCAAAGAACTCTCCAAAGTTGACTTTGAAATTAAAACAGATCCGACAAAGATGAGGAAAGTCGATATTTCGATTCTGGTGGGCAACGGTAAGAAATTCAGACAACTTACAGGCTGGAAGCCGAAATTTAGATTTGAAAAAACTATTGAAGATCTTCTTAATTATTGGCGTGCAAAAATCTGAGACACAGAGAACGCAGAACAACCGCAGAACCCTCAGAACAACATTATGATCGGGTATTAGGTTAAAAAGATGAATATTTTGGTAATTAACTGGCAGGATTGGGAAAATCCACTAATGGGAGGGGCTGAGGTTTATCTATATGAAGTTTTCTCAAGACTTATCATAAGAGGGCATAAAGTTACACTCCTGGTAAGTAGGGCGAGAGGGCAGAGCCGTCATGAGATACTTGATGGTTTCGAAATATATCGGATAGGTAGAAGAAGCAACTTTAATTTCCTCGTTCCCTGTGCGCTACGTTCAATCCTAAGACATCAAAAGGTTGATATAATTATTGATGATTTAAACAAGATACCTTTTTACACACCACTCTTTTGCCGAAAAAGAGTGATACCGACACTCATGCATCTTTTTCGCAGAACTATATACCACGAGGTGGATTTTTTATCTGCTAGTTACGTCTTTTTGACAGAAAGCATTATACCATTTCTATATCCAAGTTCAGTATTTATTGCGATATCAAATAGCACTGCTGGTGATTTACGCAAAATTGGTGTTCGTAACGAAATATATGTAGTTCAAAGCGGTATTCCTCAGGTGCCAAAATCGCTTGAGAAGAAACGTCAAAAAAATCTCATTGCCTATGTGGGTCGTATCAAAAAATATAAGTCAATAGATCACTTTGTAAAGACTGTGGCATTAATTAAACACGACAGAGAAATTGAGGCGGTGATCGTCGGTGAGGGCGATGCAAGGGCTGGATTAATTGAATTATCTGAAAAGTTGGGTGCGCAGATAAGATTCACTGGTTTTGTGAGCGAGGAAGAAAAATATCGGGTCTATTCAAACGCTCGAGTGGTTGTCCAACCCTCAATCAAAGAGGGCTGGGGACTTACTGCGATTGAGGCACAATCCTGTGGTACGCCGGTAGTGTGTGCTGATTCACCAGGACTTCGAGAGGTTGTGTTAGATGGAGAAACAGGATTTTTGTATTCGTATGGTGATATCAATACGTTAGCTGCAAGGGTGATTGAACTGATTGACGACGAACAAAAATGGCAGAAATTTTCTCATGCCGCAAAAGAGTGGGCTCACAGATTCTCTTGGGAAAATGCAGCAAACAAATTTGAGAAGATACTCAAGAAAGAGGTCGCGAAGCACTATATAGCAAATAGTGAATGATTTATGACTAGAAATAATCTTGTTGCCATTTTCTACTTTTTCTCTGCATTCTTCCTGGTAGCTGCAGAGGTAGATTTTAAAATGGCAAAGAAAGCATACGAACAAGGTAGATTCACAATTGCGGAAGCATATTTTGACAATTTACTAAGAGAAGAACCTTGCAGTAAACACATTCCTGATGCTATTTACTACCTCATAAATATCTATGATCATGATGATGATTTCATAGGAATGCTTTCTCTTGTCAACCGTTTTTTGACTGATTATGAATATCATGAACGTTGTGAAGAAGTATTCAATTTGCTTCTAAACAAATTAGACGAAAAAGAAGCATTCAATATCGCACTTGATTATGTGAAAGAATTTGATTATCTCATTACAGACTATGAGATTTTAGAGAAGATCGGTTATGGTCTTTTTAGAACTAATAGAAGAATGTTGGCGGATTATATTTTGTCACTATGTCCGCAGACAGATACAATAAGAGTTCTGCGTGCTACAATAGCCATTGACACTTCAGAAAAAAGAGAGATCTACCAAAAAATCACAGGTCTACGAGGTAAAATATACTTAATGGAATTTCTGCTGGAAACTGGTGATACTATAGGAACTTATGAGCTATTTAGGTCGATTAGAAGTAATGATGTAGAAAAAGATTTTTTTTATCGTTATACAAAAATAGCAAGGATTTTTGATAAGAAAAACTTTGCCTATTTAATCAAAGAATTAGAAGGAATACGTGGCTATAGGAACAAAGCTAGGTTCTTGTCCGCGTTGAATTCTGGTTATCTTGAAGAGGTTGTACCACCTTACGATCAAGAAGAATACACTTTGCTTGCTGCATTTATAGATTGCGACACAGTGTCGCGACAATTGGCAGATAGCGCGAATATCGATTTGATACTATCGGATTCTTTAGTTTCGGAAAAACTCAGAAGATTGCGAAAAGAAGTGGGTGATAATTATTTTTTGGATTCTGTTTATGCACAAATTCTGCTCGACAGTAATAAAATTGACGATGCATTCATGACTATATCGCCTTATTTACAATACACAAATACAGTAGAATATGCACGCAAAATAAGAGCGCTGAAATATCACAATGAAGGCGAATTCAGGAATGCTGCGAAGGATATTATTATGTCGCATACAAACGACCAAGAGTTGTTGTTTATATTGGCCAACTCGTTGACCAATATTGGGGTAAATTCTGCCGACCTTTATAGAAATATTATCAAAGAAAGTAAGGACACATTGTTGACCATTTCAGCCATCAGACAATTGGTGAAGTTCAATTTTGAGAATGAAGAATATCAAGCAATCGTAAAACATAACTATGATCTGTTTAGAGATGATACGACTTTGATGAAAATCTATCTTTGCAGCCTTGCCCGACTGGGTGACAAGAAAAAGGCTGATTCAATCTTCAATCAGTTTTTTCAAACCCAGGATTATGACTTTTTAGACTATTACGGTGAATATTTGATTGAAGAGAGGAAATATCAGAATGCAGCAGACTATTATGATTCAATAGTAAGTTCTGCAGATGGGCACGAATTAAAGAAACTCTATTACAATTGGGCGTTTGTTCCGTTCTTGCAAGGCAAGATGGATACGGCACTGGTAAGATTTATTTTCTCTCTTGATTATTTGCATGGTGAAGATGATTATTGTAAGGCATTATTCAAAATCGCTACGATAAATTATTTGAGTGAAGATTTTGACACCGCAGCTTTCTATTATGGATTGGCTAGTGATGATGATCTATTACGTCGTGACGCGCTGCAGAATCAACTGATTTGCTATAAAAAGGGGGCAGATTGGAAAGGCGTTATTGAAACCGGTGAGAAGATCCTGCCGGCGGCTGTGGAGGATGAAGAGGCTGATATTCTTTTCGAAATTGGTTACGCATACTTGAGGTCTGGAAATGCATGGGATGCGATTATATATTTAAAAAAAGCCATACGTTTAAAATCAGCACCTTCATTTCATTACTGGCTCGGTGAAGCTTACTTCAGTAAAGGTGATTTCACTAGAGCTTTATATCAGTATCAGAAAATTGCAGATTTGTTCGCGAAAGACGAAATGTGGGTGCCTACGGCTCAATATAAAACAGGGATTGTCTTGGAATTTATGGATGAAATAGAAGAAGCAAAGAGAATTTACGAACTGCTTGTGAAAAAGCGTGGTCTGGGTGACACATGGGGTATGGAAGCACAGAAAAGACTGGAAGAATTAAAATGACAAATTCCAAAGGCAAAATTCCAAAAAAATATCAAAAATCAAATGTCAAAAAATACGATTTAGAAGAAAGAACTGCAAGATTTGGAGAAGCAATAATCGAGTTTGTAAAAAACTTACCTCATAATTTAATAAATAATGAACTTATACCACAACTTGTGAGTTCAGGAACGAGTGTCGGTGCTAATTATATGGAGGCTGATGGTGCAGAGTCCAAGAAAGATTTTAAACACAAGATGAGTATCTGTAAGAAAGAATCCAAAGAAACTAAACATCGGCTGCGGATGATAGCTAAGGCTAATCCATCAAAGAAAAGACAGTGTAGAGAACTGTGGACAGAAGCTCACGAGTTGACTTTAATATTTTCATCAATTACAAAAAGTCGGTGAGTTTATGAGTAGAAATTCAGCATTTAGAAATTTGAAATTTGTGATTCACTTGACATTTGTTATTTGCTATTTGGCATTATTACAGCTTTCTTGTTGTGGTTATTCTACTCGTTCGTTATTGCCTGATTATATGCACAAAGTTCATATCAGACTTTTCGAAAACCAGACATTTAAGATTGGTCTTGATGAGCGAGCAACTAATAGTGTCATTGAAGCGTTTCGTAGCGGTTCAAGCTTGCGTATTGTTGATGAAAATAACGCAGATATCATTATTGAAGGTGCTGTTTCTGATTTTTCGAAAGATCCATACACATATACGAGCGACCAGACAGTAATTGAATACAGAATATCCGTTAAATTTGCTGTACGATGTGTCGATATAACGAAAAATGACGTATTCTGGGAAGGGACTGTTACAGATTGGGCAACCTATAACACTAATGAAGAAGAAGCGATTGATGAAGCGATTAAGAAAACTGCCGATAGACTGGTTAGCACAATTCTAACCAACTGGTGATTCGGGTTTCATGAGAGAAATTTAGGAAGAAATATTTTGAAACGATGATTTGTAAAGGGAGAAAAAAATGAGAAGGAAATCAATGAGTATTGAGGATCTGTACAAGTTGAAATTTTTAAGAGAGATAACGCTTTCGCCGTGTGGTAAGAAGATTGCCTATACAGTTGAATGGATGGATAAGAAGAAGAACAAGTACTTCACAAATCTCTATGTCGTTTCGGGAGATGGTAAGATTTCTCAGTTTATTAGAGGAAACAAAGATATTAAGCTTCCGAAATGGTCACCGAACGGTAAGCTAATTTCATTTATCCTGACAGAGATGAGGAAAAATGAGTTTAAGCAAAATATCTGGGCAATTCCAGCGGATGGTGGCGAGGCTTATCCTATAACTGACGCAAAAGGCTTTTTTGGTAACTACATGTGGACTCCCGATAGTAAGGCTATCATATGTGAGTTTATTGTCAAGAAAGAAGACAAAGAGAGAATTCCAGAAAAAGGTAAACCACCTTTGTATTATCATGTCAAAAAGGTGTGGTATAAACTTGATGGCAAAGGTATGTTACCTGAAGAAAAATCCCATATTTGGAAGGTGAATACTAAATCAGGGAAAATGAAACAACTTACCTTTGGCATAAATGGCGACATGCATCCATCGGTATCGTCTGATGGCAAGAAGATTGTGTATATCTCAAACCGCAATAAGAATTATGAAGAAAAATTGGATTACATAGACATTTTTGTCATCAATATAAACGGCAAAGGAGAGAAAAAGATTAAGGCACCGGCAGGTCCCAAGTACTTTCCTATATTTTCTCCCGACGGTGGAAATATCGTATATTTGGGCAGGGAATATCCTGAACAGTGGGTTGGTTGGCGTAATTACTACTTCTGGTTAGTCCCATCACGCGGTGGTAAAGCTGTTAACCTGACAAGATCTTTTGATCGAACATTTGTATGTTTGGCTATTGATGACTTGGGTAATTATGCACGTACATGGCCAAAGTTCTCACACGACGGCAGGTTTTTCTATTATCATACTTGTGATCATGGAAGTGTATGCTTATACGGCATAGATATTAAGATGAAGAAGGTGGTACGGCTTTTGGGTGATAATGAAGTGATTTATGCTTTTGATTATGATGGCAAGAACACTTTTGCACTAGCAAGCAGCAATCCAATTGATCCCGGTAACCTCTATTTGTTTAAAAACAGAAAACGTAAGCAGTTAACTGATCTGAATAAGGACTATTTCAGAACTCACCGTATATCAAATCCTGAAGAATTCAACTTCACGGGTGATAAGGGAAATAGAATACAAGGCTGGCTATTGAAACCGCCAAATTTCAAAAGAAAAAAGAAATATCCTTTGGTTGTACAAATCCATGGAGGTCCACATGCAGCATACAGTAATTCTTTATTTCATGAATTTCAGGTTCTTGCAGCAAGTGGTTATATTGTATTTTATTCCAATCCGCATGGTAGTGAAGGCTACGGCGAGAAATTTGCGAGGGCCTTACATAATAGATGGGGCATCCCCGATACCAAAGATATTATGAAAGCTGTTAAGTTGCTTACACAACGTAATTATGTGAATAAAAGAAGGATGGGGGTGATGGGGGGCAGTTATGGCGGATTTATGACTAACTGGATTATTGGTCACACCAATATCTTTAAGGTTGCGGTCACAATGAGAAGTGTTGTGAATTTCTTATCATTTTTCACATCTGATTTTGGCTTCGGTCTTCCAAAAGAATTCTTCGGATATTGGTGGGAAAGGAATAATTTTCAAAGGTATTGGAAAATGTCACCGCTAAAATATGTCAAGAAAATGAAAACACCTCTTCTCATTATTCATAGTGAACAGGACCACCGATGCCCAATCAGTCAGGCGGAAGAGCTTTTTGTTGCGCTGAAACTATTGAAAAGAGATGTCGAGATGGTTCGTTTTCCATTAGAACCTCATGGATTGTCCAGACATGGTTCACCCAACCGGCGCGAGAAAAGGTTGATGTTTGTATTGAATTTTGTCAACCGTTATTTGAAATGACAAAAGCAAGTAGGATAATAAATCAGTAATGCATTATTTCATTATTCTGTTATTAGTTTTCGCTCTGTGGATAGTCTGGAAATACTGGACACTACTGTTTGGCGCGGGCTATGATCCAACTCCAATGGATAAAGTATACAAGATGCTCAATCTCGCACATGTTGACAAAAATGACATTGTTTATGATCTGGGTAGTGGCGATGGTCGAATTGTACTTGCAACAGCACGTAGATTTGGCGCAAATGCTGTGGGTATAGAGGTCGACCCATTTAGATTTGTTTTCTCTTGGTTTGCTGTATTGCTTTCTGGAGAGTTCAAAAGGATTACTTTGAAGTTCGGGAATTTCTTCAAAAAAAGAATAGATGATGCAAGTGTGGTTACTCTTTTCTTGTTTGGACCTACTAACAATAAGTTGAAGGAAAAATTCATGAGAGAGTTGAAATCAGGGACCCGTATTGTATCATACGTATGGCCTCTCGATGGCTGGGAAGTGCAGGATTGTCTGCAAGAAGATAGAATATACCTTTACGTTGTAAAGAAAGCAGATACGGATAGTCATAGCGCGGATAAAGGCAAATTTAATGGTCATGAAGACTGATCTAAAATTTCTTGACCCAAGTGTTTTAGCGAATACAATTTTAGAAAATGTTGCCTAATATCTCAATTGTGATTCTGAACTATAATGTGAAGGCATTTCTTGAACAATGTCTTATGGCCATTGAACGGGCAAGACATAATCTAGAAGTAGAAATATTTGTGGTTGACAACGCTTCTGTTGATGGCAGCCAGGCAATGGTTAAAAAAAGATTTCCGTACGTGCATCTTATTGAGAATAAGAAGAATCTTGGTTTTGCAAGGGCGAATAATCAGGCACTAAAACTGGCAAAAGGTAAATATGCCTTTATTCTGAACCCTGACACCTTGATTCAAGAGGATACACTTTTAATTTTGAAGAATTTTCTTGATACACATCCTGATATCGGAGCGGTAGGTTGTAAGTTGATAAACCCTGATGGCTCGTTTCAGCTCGGAAGCCGCAGGAGTCTTCCAACACCATGGGTTGCTTTTTGTAGAATTGTCGGTCTGAGCAAGATTTTCCCGAGGAGCAAGTTGTTTGGCCGATATAATATGAGTTATCTCGATCCTAACATTGAGTGTGAGGTTGATGTTCTGTCAGGTTCTTTACTATTAGTACGAATGGATGTAATGGAGAAGATTGGATACTTTGATGAAGACTACTTCATGTATGGTGAAGATATTGATTTATGTTACAGAATTAAAAATATAGGATACAAGATATTCTATACACCTACCACCAAGGCAATTCATTACAGAGGAGAAAGCACAAAGAAGGGCGAATTTTCATTTATCACAAATTTCCATTCTGCAATGTTGACTTTCATAAATAAACATTTTAAGGATCAATATCCCATTCTTCTGAGATTTGCTTTAATAGTGGGCGTGTATGCACGCATATCTATTGCCTATTTATGGCGCGCATTGGCTAGTTTTACAGCACCGTTGATAGATCTCGTATTCATTGTTTTAAGCATCTTCCTTGCAATAAAGATATGGCTACCTCACTACGCACTTGAGAGATTCCGCATTATCGTGCCAATATACATATTCAGTTGGTTTGTCATTATCTATCTCTTCGGTGCGTATCACAAAAAAAGTAGATATCATATAAAGCCAATTATTTGGAGTAGCGTTATTGGGTTACTGGTTAATTCGACATTTACCTACTTTTTTAAACAGTTTGCGTATTCTCGAGTTGTTGTTTTGATATCATTTATCCTTATCATACTGATATTAAGCGTATGGCGCATAATTTATCGACTCGTCGGGCCGATTGGTAGAAAAGGTCCTCTTTCAAAAATACGTCGTGCAATTATTATTGGCGCCGGCAAAGAAGGACAGAGGATACTAAAGAAACTGCAAAGTAGGCCGGATATGCAATACGAAGTCTGTGGGTTTGTAGATTTTGCGCGCAAGAGTTTAGGTAAGGAAATCAACGGAACTGAGGTATTAGCTACAATAGACAATATTAAAGATGTAATAAGGGTCGAAAAAATCAATGATGTTATATTCTCATCTGATCGATTGAGCAATGCACAGATTCTTGAGACTATTGTTTTGGCCCAGGGCAGTGGCGTCAATTTCAGAATAGTCCCGCATGAACTTGAATATATTGTGGCTAAATCATCAGTTGACGAGATAGACACAGTACCTTTTTTGGACATAGTCGGTGTTGCAGATCCACTTGATTTGCTGGTGAAGAGAGTTTTCGATATCGTTGTTTCAGGTTTAGTGATTATAATCACCGCCCCTTTGATGTTGATCAATTTCCTTCTTGGAGGGCGACTTGTGACAAAAAAAATCATCGGTTTTGCAGGTCAACCTATCGATATTCGATTCTTTGAGGGAGGTATTGATTTTATTAAGTTTATACCTCTTTATTTTTCGATCTTCACTGGAAGATTGAGTATTGTTGGCTCAGAAATCACTGAATACAAGCAGACTGAGCATCATCCAACATATAAACCCGGTATAACCGGTCTTGTTCAGATAAAATCAAAGGAAAAGAACAAGGCACTGACCCAACAAGAAAAAGATTATTTTAGTCTGTATTATGTAAAGAATCAAAACATTATCTCAGATTTGCAGATTATATTAAAATCAATTTTCTAAATTCCGAATTTTACAAATAGATCCGAATTTCTTGCATAACTCTTTTGTTTATAATCTTTGATGTTCATAATTTGGAATTTGCTTGAAGTTCAGAAGACTTCGAGTGGATCTACATCTATCTCCAGGACACAATTTTTCGGTTTGTAAGCACTCAAAAACCTCAATCTTCTATGTTTGAAATTCTTCTTTATTTTCAGAAGAATGAAAACACGGTAATTCTTTCTGATTCTGTAGTAAAACGAGCGGTTTGGTGGAAATATTTTTACATCCTTCATTCTGTTGAGGATTGTATAGATTTTTTGAGCTTCATCCCAAACAGCATTTTCACTTTCTCCTTTTAACCTTAGAAAAATGAGCCTAGAGAATGGAGGAAAATTGAGTTCTTTTCTCAAGTTCATTTCTTGGGCGTAGAATTGTGGGTAGTTCTGTAATTGACTGAAGAGGATTGAATACTGTTCAGGATGATATGTCTGCATTAGTACCCTGCCCGGTTTTCTGCCACGTCCAGATCGTCCTGCAACCTGAGTTAATATTTGAAATGTCCGTTCGCCGCTACGGAAATCAGGTAGATTCAGAACGACATCAGCGTTAATGATTCCAACTAATGTGACTTCAGGAAAATCAAAGCCTTTTGTGACAAGTTGTGTACCAAGGAGTATCTTTGCTTCACCTTGCTCAAAGGTCTTCAGAATATTTTCTAATTTCCCTTTTTCCCTTACAGTATCACGGTCTAATCTCAGCACAAGACTGTCTTTCTCTCTTGATTTTCCTGACAACTCCAGGCGTTCGACGATATTTTTTGCTATTTGCTCAATTCTTTGGGTTCCTGCTCCGCGGTACAAAAGTGTGGTTCGTGCACATTTTGGACAAATACTTATTTTCTTTGATTTGTAACCGCATATATGACAAGAAAGTGACGCCGCTCCTTTTTTTTCGGATTTGTGATATACCATTGGTAGTTTGCAATATGGGCATTTTGCAATGAATCCGCAGGAAGGACAAATCAAATTTGGTGCAAATCCACGTCGATTCAAAAACAGGATAATTTGTTCATTATTTCTTAGTGATTCTTCAATGCTCGACTGCAATTTCTGTGTTATGAATTTTCTATTCTGCTTCTTCAAATCGATAATTTCAATTCTTGGTAGGGATTTGTTATCAATTCTTTCTTTTAAGATCAACAATTGATATTTCCCAATGCCAGCATTATAGTAAGATTCAATCTGTGGTGTTGCGCTGCCCAAAACAACAGGGATATTTTCAAATTTTCCACGCATTACTGCAACATCGCGCGCATTGTATCGTGGCATTCGTTCATGTTCTTTGTAAGAATGATCATGTTCTTCATCAACTATTATGATTTTCAAGTCTGGGATAGGTACAAAGACTGTTGAGCGTGGACCGATAACAATTTTGTACTCACCCTGTTTAATTGCGTACCATAATTCTCTGCGCTCTTTGTCAGTTAGCGATGAATGAATTGTAACGACATCACCACTGAATCGATCTTGAAATCTCTTGAATAATAAAGGTGTCATAGATATTTCAGGGACTAACACCAATGCCCTGCCATGGTTCTTTAGCACTTCATCAACGCATCTTAAATATACCTCAGTCTTACCACTCCCAGTAATGCCATAAAGAAGAAAAGTTACGAAACAATTCTTTTTTAGAGCACCAAGAATCCTCTTAATTGCGTTGCTCTGAGGATATGTCGGCGTTGGCGCTTTGGCCACACTGGGGATTTTAACATATCGTGTTGCTGGTTCATACTTTTTTAGAATCTTTGAAGGTATTGCGAGGCGTAAAACCTCACCTTGGGTTGAAATATAATAGTCAGCAATCCATTTGTAGAGTTTTATCAAATTTCTGGGTATGAATTTCTTTTCAATTACTTCCTTAACATCTTTGATACCTCTTACATCCCTTTGTGAATTTATTTTGACAACGATTCCACATTTTGATTGGTTACGAAGCGGAACTAGTACCAGATCTCCAATCTGTAAATTATCTTTTGAGTTATAGGTGAAAAAATCAAATTTTGTACGAGGAATTGCAACATCGACCTTCATTTCTAACATTATAACAAAACATGAATGAAAGTCAATCTTGAAGAGGTTTTTGTATATTGCCAATATTACCGTTTGCAATCTGTCGCGCAATTACTTGACATTTTGTCTAATATTATTAGTATTATATCATGGAGAGGAGAGATCGTAGTTTGATTATTTTTAGCAAAATTCAGGCACCACAGATCAAGACAAAAACTCTGGAGCGCACCAGTTTAATTGGTTTACTTAGCAATAATCTCGATAAAAAGATTATTCTGTTGTGCGCTGGTGCTGGATACGGCAAGACAACTTTGCTGTCTCAGTTCATATCGGTAAGTAAGATTCCTCACATTTATTATCATCTTGAAAAGAATGATTCTGAACCAGCAATTTTCTTTTCATACCTTATTGCTGCAATAAGAAAAATCATACACGAATTTGGGCACAAGACGGAAAGTCTTAGACATTTCTTTAACTATCCTCGTAAATATTGGGAAATAATTGCTGGTACATTTGTTAATGAAATCACAGAGCATTTAAAGAAAGATTTGTATGTTGTACTGGAAGATTACCATTCACTTGAGCCGTCGATGCAGATAGACAAGATCTTGCTTTATTTATTGGAACATATACCACCGAAATTGCATTTTATTATTAGCACAAGAACGATGCCATCAGTTCCATTGTCCCGTTTCAGAATGCGGGATGAGATGTTCGAACTGCAGACCAAAGATTTGAGATTTACAAAGAAAGAGATCGCTAATCTTTTTAAGAAAATTTATTCCATATCTTTGAAAGAATCAGAGCTCGACCGAATTGATGAACATTCTGAAGGCTGGCCAACAAGCTTGAGGTTGATGATCCAATCTTCAGACTACCTTAGGGGTATTAAATCCTCTGATTATATCAGAAGAATTTTGGATACCTATTATCAGTCTCAGACCAATCTTTTCAACTATTTTGCACAGGAGATCTATAATCAAGAATCCAAAGATGTGAGGCAGTTTTTGATTGATTGTTCTGTTTTGGAATGGCTTACTCCTGATTTGTGTGACGCAATTATGAGAAGGAGAAGCTCTCGTAGTATTCTGCTGGGTTTGACAACAAGAAACGCATTTATCGTGAAAATGCCTGGTCAGGGCTACAGGTTTCATAAGCTCTTTAGAGATTTTTTAAATAGTAAATTGACTGATATGCACAAAGAGAAGAAGATAAATCGTCGTGTCGGAGATTTCTATCTGGGAGAAGGTAGATTAGAAGAAGCAGTTCGGTTTTATCTGCGAGCAGAGGAGTATATAAAGGCAGCATCTGCGATTGAGGCTGTTGGTTTCACAATGATTGAACAGGGCAAGAGCGCTATTCTGTCCTCATACATTGAAAGTATACCGAAATCGA
>Ga0209635_10000502_pt1 | contig 26773 bp, 27 predicted proteins | sample DeeMarSWOR230_32_FD_187463 | JGI IMG/M metagenome (GOLD analysis project Ga0209635, IMG submission 187463) | Marine sediment microbial communities from White Oak River estuary, North Carolina - WOR-2-30_32 (SPAdes) (version 2) | ecosystem: Environmental > Aquatic > Marine > Intertidal zone >...
TTGATTAATAGTGATTTCCTACCTCCAGAAAATGCAAAGATTGCATCCTTAATTGATTTATCTTTATCATTTCTGTTTCTTATTATAATTGTAGTTTCATTGACCATGAAAATCTCATTCGCAATAGAAATTTTATACTTTATTAAAAAGAAGTTCGCTTTAATTCTTAATAATTTATTATCAATATAAAATTTTCCTAAAGTTCTTAAATTGATTATATTTTTTTATATTTTTAAAGTTTGATAAATCCAAAAGAAAATAATTTTGTTAATCTATGATTAAATTTAATTTAGATCGTTCATTTAATTCATCTAAAATCTTAGAATATTCAGAGCTTCTCTCTTCTAAATATTCAATAACTTTTCTTTCATTGGTATCTAAATAATCATAGAAAGGAAAGATTTTTTCAATTCTACTAGTGAAATCATTCATTAATTTATCACACCATTCATTTGGTGTTTTTAACATATTTTGTATTTTTTTTTTAAGTTTCTCTTTTTTCTTTTCATACGCTTCTTTTTCGTTTTTTTCACTTAGTCTATCTAACTCATCATAAGCAGCAGCTATTGTATTTTCAATTTTTTCCCTAAATTTTGGAATACGATATGTTTTTTTAAAAAAATCAGGATCCCATTCATATAGAAATTTATCATCATCTTCAGCTAATTCTTCATCATCTGTAATAATTATGTCCTTTTTAGGTACCATTATTAATCCATAGTTTCTTTGTAATTGGGCTAAAGCTTTTTTACGAAGTATGGAATCGATATAATCAATTTCTTTTAGGGCTTTTACCATATTTTTATTTACATTTTTAATTAATTTCTCAATTTTTTCTATCATTTCCTCTTTTTCCAACTCATATTTCAACTCTATTAAGTCATAAGTTGAGGAAATCCCTAATTCTGGATCTTTTAATCTAAGCCCTGCAATTCCTAAAAAATGGGAATCAGATTTCTTTTCACAATGGTCAAAAATTAATCCTACTGCATATGGATTGGGGATTTGGTATCCCAGCTGAGTCATGCAGTCGATAGGGCTGTAGAAAAAACCAAAACCTGGATGAGTATGGAACCAACCTATGATGAAATCAGTTTTATCGTCTTGAATAGATCTTTCGAAAATTGCACTGTCAATTTGAGCCATGTCAACATATTGTTTATTTTCATATTTTACACCGGCTCTATCACCAACTACCATTGGGATTGCGTCCTTTACAATGACTCTGGTATTATGTTCTATAGATCCTATCAAAATTCCATATACTTCTCGCCATTTACTCTCATTAATCTCATCACTAGCATAACGGATTGCATAACCTACAATCCTTTTATAAGCTTTAAGAGTTAATATTACTGGTGCGTAAAAAGGGTCTTTCTTCTTTGTCATAATATTTGAAGATTTACTATCTCATTTAAATCTTGAATGGATTGATTTTTTTATTTTTTGGATATAACCTAAGCAAATAATGCAATATATTGTTATTACTTTAAAACTTTTAATTCTTAATCTATATAGAATTTAAATAAAGTCTAAATATTTAAATTATATTCAATAAAGTTTTCCTTTAAATATGAAAGTACTGACAATAGTAGGATATCCCGGTTCTGGTAAAACAACAGCTATAGAGGCAATAAAGGATTTAGGAATCATTATCTCAATGGGCGACGTTGTTCGAAATGAAGCTAAAAAAAGGAAATTAGAAGCTTCTGGAGTCACTATAGGTAAAATTGCTAAAGAATTGCGTGAGATAGGCGGACCTGCTATAATAGCTGAGAAATGTGTAGAATTGATAAAAAAGTTGAATGCTGAAATTATTTTTGTAGATGGAGTTAGATCTCTTTTTGAAGTTAACGTATTTAGAAGATTTTGGAAATTTCCAATTATAGCAATTATAGTTGATGAGAAAAAAAGATTTAAATATCTTTTTGAAAGAGGTCGTAGTGATGATCCTCAATCTTTAAAAGATTTAAAAGAGCGAGATAAAAGAGAAATTGAATTTGGACTGGATAAAGTTTTGGAAAAGGCAGATTATAAAATTTTAAATAATTCTACGGTTGAAGAGTTAAAGAAAAACACAAGAAAATTAGTTATAGATATTATTAATAACTATTAATCTTTTTGAGCTTCTTATTTTATGTAATCAGCAATTATTTTTGCTAATGATACTTTACTAGCTTCATTGTCAATTGAGTCTGTACCAATAATTTCGTCGGCTCCAGCTTTTATTATCCTAAATTTTGCTTGGCCCAATAATAATGCGTGAGTTGCAACAGCAAAAACTTTTCTTGCTCCACTCTCTTTTGCAATTTTGATTGCAGTTGCCATTGTGCCTCCTGTAGCAATAATGTCATCTGCAATAACGACATCTTTATCCTTAAGGTTTAATTTACCACTCATGTCTATTTCACCGGTTTTAACATCTCGTTCTTTTTCTAACAGCTCTACGGGAATATTTTCTCCAAAATGTTTGGCAAATGCCATAGATCTTTCAATAGCTCCTTTATCAGGAGATACTACTACTATATCTTTGGCACCCTTTGATTTAACATAATCTGCTAGTAATTTCATAGAATCTATGTTTATAGCTTTACAAGAGCATTCATTTAACATAATTGGAGCATGTACATCAACAGCGTAGAATTCATCTATACCAAAATAATTAATTATATAAATGATAGCATGTCCAAATTGACTTTCTCCTGGTCTGAAAATCTTATCTTGGCGTGCATAAGCTATGTATGGAACAACAACTATTATTTTTTTAGCGCCCATCCGTTTAACAGAATCAATCATCATAAATAGTTCCATTAACCTACCATTTTGATCGGCACTAGCACTAGGACCTGTTGATTGTACGATTATTACTTCTTTTCCAGCAATTAGAGTTTCATTTTCTATATTAATTCTTATGTAGTTCTCTCCATCTGGGAACTTTTTACTTTCTGTGTTTAGAGACTCAACTCCTAATTCTTGCGCTATCTTAATACCAAGAATTTGTGACGAGGGTCCTACAATAACTATTCTTTTTTCCATATATCTTTCACCCAATATAATGAAAATTGATATTTAATTTATAATTTTCTTCATTTTGTCTTGTTCAAGAATTCTATCGTGCGTTTAAATAGATGATGCTTGTTACCTTCAAATGAATGACCTCCTTTTTCATATATTAAAACATTATCATCATTTAAACCAAGATGATCTTTAATTTGAAGGACATTTTCAAAGGGAATTCTTATATCGTCTTTACAATGAGCTATTAGAATTCTCTTATTATTCGAGGGGTCTCTTTTCAAAAAATTTTTCGGACTTATTATTTTTGCCATAGTTTTAATAATGGAATAAGGTATTTTCAATTGAACTGTTAAATAATCGTATCTAGTACAAAGAGCAATAATATATTTTACCCTTTTATCTATATAACCATAAGTTAAAACTATTGCTCCACCATAACTTCTACCAAAAAGAATTAGATTTTCATCCAAAAGTCTATAAGACTGATTCTCCAATACCCAACTTATTATATCGTAAATATCTGAAAAGATCTTTGGTGTTTTTTTGTACAGGTCAAATTTATCAATATCTTTTGTATGTTCTCCATGACCTCGGTAGTCATAAGATAATACATAATAGCCCTCTGTTGCAAATCTCTCAATAAAAAATCTTACAAATTTACTTTCTCGGTGCTCTAAAAATCCTCCTAAAATAACAATCCATGGAGCTATTGAAGTTGTATTGGTGGTATAATAGATTGATCCTTTCAGAACCAAATTATCTCCCTTTATCGGGATTTCTATATTTTCAATCTTAATATCAATCATTATGAGCTGAAATTATTCTTTATATTTATATTTTAAAATTGCACTTTTGAGAGTATCAATAGCTAAATCTAGACAATGATGTTCATCTTGGGGTATTCCCATTAATGCGGAATTTATGTCTTCTGATTTCAAATCATTAGCAAATTCAATAGATTTACCTTCAATTAATAAAGTCATTTGACAGCCTATTGCAACCATAACACCACACCCATCGGTTATGAATTTTGCTTTAGAGATAACAGCATCATTAATATTTAAGTATAAACCAAAAAAATACTGTTTTTGGCCTCTCCTTCCTTCTATGGATAAACTGATTTCTTCTAATGGTAGTCTTCCAAAATTTTGAGGATTATAATAAAAATCTACTATTTTCTTATTGTGTTCTTTTATCTGTTTTTGCCTTATTTCTTTCTGCAATTTTCTAACGAATTTATCAAAGTCATTTGGCATTTTATAATCATCATAGAGTTTATTCCATATGTTTTAACACATGATTTTCCAATTCTGCTAAATCTGATGGTTTTCTCTGATATTTTTTCAAAATCTCAATAATTTTTTTATTTAATTCATTGTGTTCAACAAGACAACTTGTTTTATCCAGGAATTCCTCTCCACGTCTTATAGTTGCAGTATTTTCTGTAACTTTGATTAATTCTGTAGCAATAATACCGTTGATATAAATTAAATCTGCTAGCATATTTTTAATATATAATAGAATTGAAGTTAATTCAGACATAAATAGAAAAAGTTTGCTTAGAATAAAAAGTGTAATTTTTGTAAAATTCTTATAATTATTATGAAAAAACGAATTAAACAAAAAACGAGATTATGATATAAAATGAATAAAAAATCGATCCAACTACTAATAGGAGAATTACACCTATTCTTAATCTAAAAGTCCGGATCAAATTATTTTTTAAGGCTTCTTTGAAAAACTCTTTTAAATTATTGTAATACTTGTAAATCAAACTTTTATCTTTTAATTTTAAACTGATTTGGATCCGATAAATTAGAGATGGTGTTTTAAATTCGATCACATCAATTGGGAGACAAACATATAGAATTATGAAAAGAAAAATAATCGCCATATAAATTGTGCTAATAATATTATGGATAATTGTAGGAATTGTATCTGCTATAAACCAACTTTCAATCTGTTGTATAGTTAACATAACTATCATCGCTCCAAGCCCAAATATATCAAAAAAGTCTAATTTCCTAAACCATTTTCTTACTTCGATAGATTCGATATTACTCGCAGATATGTAATGAAATTTATTTCCGAATCTTCGTCTAAATTTAAAAATAGAATTATCTTTATTATAATAAAAGGTATCTTCTCCCTTTTTACTAAAATCAAAGGAATAAGCCTTAACTATTAACATAAAACCATACATAAGTGCAACCCACCAAAATAAAGGACCAAATAATACCATATTAGTTGCCATTATAATTCCAGAAATAATCAAAAAAATTCCAAATATCACATTAAACAATTGAAAGTGGGTATTATCCAACTCTGAAAATACAGAATGAGTATCAGGATCACCCGTAAAATCTCTTTCAATCTGGCATCCTAAGAAATTGCTAAGGTCGTCTGTTAATTCTATTTTTTGTTTTAACTTGATTGGGGAAAACCACATTTCATATAAATGAGTCTTAGTTGCAATTTCAAAATAATTTTGTTGGAACAGAACAAGTAATATTAAAGCAAAGATTTCTAAGAATGAAATAATTAGAAAAATCCATGACAAAACGTAATCCGGGCCTGCTCTTTCAACCATAAATAGTGGAATTGCTGTTATAAGTTGTAATACAATAAAAGGCAATATCAACATAATCCAACCTAGTTTTGGTCCAAGATGATTATTTTGATATCTTATCGCTTCAATATCTTTCTTAGGAATTTCAGTTAGCCAAGGACAAAATGGCCTTAATTCATAAAAAAAATAAAAATTTCTTGATTGTGAAAAAATTCCTCTAAATGGGCTTAAAATAAAATAAATTATTAAACCAAACCCAATACCTAGAGCTGGTAGACCAGTTACATAGAAAAAAGAGGGACCGCCGAGTACTACAGCACTTCCATATGGTACTTCATGTCCTACTTCTAATCCAAAAAATAGAAGAGAAATAGCACCAGCGATGATCATAAGAATAGCTGCAATTAATCGAGTAATTGCAATTGAGTTAAATTTAATATATTTTTCAGCAGGCTCTCTTAAATCACGAATTTTTTTAATTGTAAGTGAATTTTCTCGAAGATAATAAGGCGCAATAAAATATTTTGAAGCAATTATCATTCCAAGGATTATTATTATAAAATCAATGATAAAAGAAATATTAATATCTTCAATTATTATTCCAAAATCAAAACCATTTAAGAATAACATAAAACCAGCAAAAATGATGAATATACCTATAATTAGAAATATAATCCTTAGAATTCTTTTAAAAGGATGTGTTTCCTTTAGTTTTTCAATATCTTCCTCAGATAAAATGCTCATTACTGATCTCTAATTCTCGAACTAAAATCAATTATTATAATTTTAATTTCATTCTTTAATAAAATTTTAATTTTGTGAAAATTTAATTGATTTTGGTACATGGACTTTAAAGACTTTAAGGATGGGTTAACTAGCTTGGCATTATTATTATTTATTTTTTCGTTAACCCTCTTAATCAGCTCAATTGTACTTGAGACTTGCATCGGGTTGGAATTTTCAGAAAGAAACTTAATTATAATTTTATGCTCAATTAATATTCTATTTTCATTCTATTATTTGTTGAATGCTTTAAGATTAGAAAAAGTTTTCAAGTTAGAAAATAAGAATGTTATAAAATTCGGAAAAAAATTAGGAATTGTAACACTAATCTACATTCCACATCTTTTTATATTCACAAGTCTCTTTTTAAGAAATTTAAATAACCATGAAATGATTATGATCTTTCTCATCTTTATAATGGAAATAATGTTGATTGGTTTAGTATTTAAAGAAGTATATGATCTCTTGTTTTTGGAAGAAGTTCAGAGGGACTTTGAGTTAGCCGCAAATCGTAAAAAATACATTGAAAATTAAATAAAAATTTTTACCGAGAGAAAGCCTTAAATTATTTTAAAAAGTATGATTATTATTTTTTTGCTAATTTCTCAATAGCAGAATCAATCATCTTTAATTTTACCGAATATTTTTCCATTAGTTCCGCAAATTTTTCTATATCTATTTCATTATTCTCTTTCAGTAATTTTAGTTCATTTATTGTTCTAACAACTCCAGCTTTCTTATCAATTAATTTTTCTTTTTTACTATATGGAATTTTTTCCTCCAATTTCTTTTTTTGATATGATTTAAAGCGTTTGATATTTAGATCTTTTGGAACAAATTTAGTCAAATAAATAATACTCTTGGGAACAAATGGAGCTAGATTTTCTGGGATAATTATAATTGGTTCTGGATCTTGTATTTTTTTTACTTCTTCGTATACTAGTTGTTCCACGTCGTTCTCACTTAGATTTTCATTTACAATTGATAAATTTAATTCAACATTATCTTTTTCTTCGAGAGATAATGAAATATTTTGGAGCATATCTTCCCAAATATCTTTTGCTTTCAAATAATACCATTTAGCTTTTTGTTGTAATTTTGTTACTTTATCTTTATTAATAGATGTTATGGATGATTCTAAAGAAGCGCGGGCTTTGAGATAGCATGCCTTTCCCATATCATAATGAAATTGGGCTCGTATTTGTTGTTTTTTTTTCTCATCATGTTTTTTTAGATAAAATAATCTTTTTGATAATAAACTTAAACCTGAATACAGTTTTGAAGAAAAGTAAATATTATTGTTATTCTCTTCTCGTAAAGCAGCAATACTTTGAGCTAGAGTTCTTGCTTCTTCCGAATTTAGTTCTAAAGTTTCTGAATTTAAAATTGTTCCAATATCATTTTGATTTACAACTGCAGCACTAAAGTATGCAGCACTTTTATATATTTTACTACATTCTGTCATAGCAATTATCGCATTTTCCAATTCCTCTTCATCTTCATATTTCTCAGATAGTTGACTATAAGCTTTAGCCAGTATCCATAATACCCGAGCACATTCAAACATCATATCTTGAATCTCTATTTCAACGTTAGCTTGAGAATCATAAAAAATTGGAGTTATATCCAATTCTTTCAATATTTCTAAATGATTCACGTTTTTATAATTAACATTCAAAATTTTAGTATATTCCATTATAAGATTTAGATCGTCTAAACTAAAGTGTTCATCTTCTTTCTCTAGAGCATCTTCAATTTTTTTTATAGAGAAGTGGAGGTACCTTATCCTTCTCATAGTTTCTTCTGGAAAAAAAGTCATAATTAGATCTTTCAGTTTTTTTCTTAAATTTGAGTTAATTAAGATAATTTATTCATCATTTTAAAACTAATCTATCAAAATGTTTATATGAATATCTAATTTAGAACATTCTGAATATCAAGAATTTATTTTAAAAATGAGTAAAAACTTAATTTTTATTTTTGAATTTGTTTCCGGTGGTGGTTTTAGTCGAATAAATATACCAACTTCACTTTTTTGTGAAGGTTTTGGGATGTTAAGATCTATTATTGCAGATTTTAAAGCCTTAGATTTTGAGATCTATACTATATTAGATCAAAGGATTTTCTTTCTTTCAAATTTTTTAGAAGCAGATATTATTAGAATTGTAAATGAAAATGACGATTATTTATCAATTTTCAAAGAGACTGTAAAAAATTGTTATTATACATTCATTATAGCACCTGAGACTTCAAATATACTTTATAATTTAACTAAAATAGTGAATAATTGTAATAAAATAGTTCTAAGTACTAATTTAAAAGGTATCAAGTATGGTACTTCAAAAATAAAAACTTACCAGTTATTTGAAAATAAGAAAATCTTGTCTCCAAGAACCTACTCAATTCCCTATAAAAAAACTCATTTTAATAATGATTTTATTATTGAAAAATTTAAAAGATTAAAAAAACCTATTGTAATTAAACCAGAAGATGGTGTAGGAGCAGAATCAATATATTATTTTGAAGAAAAATCTCAACTATTAAATTTCCTCAAAGATATTAATACAAATCTAAACAATAATAGGAGCTATATTCTCCAGGAATTCATCGATGGAAGGAATTTAAGCATTTCATTAATTGGTGCTCCATATATTGATAAAAATCCATTAATTTTGAGTGTGAATTCGCAAGATATAAATATCAAGAATTTAACACCCGAATATCTTGGAGGGCACACGCCTTCAAGTAATTATAAAGGAATAATAGAAAAGTTATCATCAAATTTAAAGAAAATGAAATCCCTTAAGATTGAAGGATATTTTGGCATTGATTTCATAGAAGAGCCAAATGGATCTCTCTATTTTATAGAAATTAATCCTAGATTAACTACTTCTTATATAGGGTTAAGAAATATTATTAATCTAAATTGTGCGGATTTAATATATAAATCAAGAGTCAATATTCTAAAAAATCCTGAAGTAAAATTAAACAATTATTCTATGTTCACTCGGATTGATTTTTATTCTGATGAATTTGAAAATATAGAAGAATTCTATGAAGATTATATGCCTAAACTCATAAAATTAATTCCTGAATTTGTCACACCTCCAATAGCACTTGAAGATCCACATTTATATTCCTGTTTTATCGCTACAAAGACAAAAGATCTAAATTCATCAAAGATACGAATTAACAAAATTTTTGAGTCTTTGAAAAGTTTAAATTTCAAAGTCATTAAACCAATACAAAAAGAATTATCGTGAAACTGCCATAATGGAGTAATAGAGAAATTATTAGACTACTTTCTATTTTTAATCCTTTCTTAACACTTAAACTATATGATAATAACCATAACGACCAAACTTGGAATACTATTAATAATATTTTATCAAGTAAGTTAAATATACTAAAATTTAAAATATTAAATAATTTGAAAAAAAGATGAGATATAAGATAAAAGACCATTGGAAATTGTATTATTGGAAAAGAAATTAAAAAATCTAACGTATTCTCTTTTTTTTTGTAAAATAATTGGGAGATTCCTTCAATTATGATGAAAAATACAAAAAAATTTAAAATAAAATTAAAACTTATTAGAGTCTGTAAAAAGAAATCCATAAAATTTTGACCGCTATCAATAAAAAACAAAAAAATCGAGTAAAAGTTATTTAAACCACATAAGATTGTGCCTGTTATCAAAATAAATAAAGAGATTATAATTGTAAGCTTTTTGTCTCCTTTTTCAAATTGAATGAATCTTTTGTAGGTAATTTTCATTAGTTTACGCAATATTGGAGATTTAAATTCTTGATGAGTGAAATCAGGTGTTTTAATTGTTTCAATATTATTTTTTAATGATTTATAAGCATATACGCCTAATTCCTTTAAGTAATATTTTTTATCTTTTTTTTGCTTTATAAGTTCTGAAAGTGTATCTAAATGATGATAAATGGTTCCAGTACTTACTCCTAGTTCTTTCTTAAGTTTAGTGAAAGAAATATTTTCATTTTCACCTATCAGTTTTATTATCTTTCTGCGGATTTCGTGACTTAAGGCATAATAAAAACGCGCTTCAGTATCTTGTCTTTTTGAATTATTTATTTGTTCATCAGGTTCTTTAGAAATACTCAATTACCCTCCATTTGTTGTTCTATTGTTAATTAACATATTTAATATATTAAAAAGAATTAAAAGAAATCCAACAACTCCTAAATAAAATCCTATACCCGCATTAGAGATATACTCAATTACTTGAGATATATAATCAAAAAAAAAGATCAGTAAAAAACCTAAACCCATAAATGATATTATTACAGATTGAACCTTAAATTCAAATTTATAAATAACTAAAATACTACCTAATAAACAAATGCCACCACTCAATAATGGAAATAGAAATAAAAAAGAGTCTTCAAGAGCACTTGAAATATATAAAACATAAATCTCGATTAATGTATCATCTGAGAACCATGAAAAGAATTCAGATAATATTAATATTATAGAACCAATAACACCTAAGATATAAGTATTTATATATTTTCTAAGTTCCATTGAAAGTCATCTAGGTTTTTTCATTAAAATCACAAAATTATAAAAATTCAAAAAGAATAATATTAAAATAAATTTTAATAATATTAATTTATCTTAGGATTCAAAAATATCAATATAAATAGAAAAATGAGTTAAAATGTCTTCCGAATCATTATCAAAAATCGAAACAGAGTCACCTCCTCTATTTAATTATTTAAAACAAGAGATACCTCTTGAAGATCTGAAAGATTATGCGTCACCCAGACGTATTACTTCTATTGATTTTCTTAAAGGTTTTGCAATAATTTTTGTAATTCTAGCACACACGGCACAAGGATGGCTTGCTCCTGATTCAGATTATTTGTATGGTTTACTATTTGCCTTATTAGATATTTTAGGCCCCTCTTTATTTGTCTTTCTTTCGGCACTAAGTGTTATATTTAGTATTAAACGAAAGGAAGGAATTGTACACCCCAAAATTATCAGAAACCGGATTTTTACTCGTGGAATAGTAATGATAATAATAGGAATGCTTACTAATATTATAGTCATTCAGGATGGAGTAGTGACTGTTGCTATTTATGGTTGGAATATTATCACATTTATTGGTTTTGCTCAGATTTTTTCTTATTATATCTTAAAATTAAGAAAATCGAGGCGTATTTTGATTGGAATACTAATAATAATTTTATCTCCTGCATTAAGAGCTATTCTCTATATAGGAAAAAGCGAAGGAAACATTATATTAAGTTTCTTTCATTACATTATTACCTCTCCAACTCCCCATTTAACTCTTTTACCATGGGTGTCCATTTGTTTTATTTCAACAATATTTGGAGAATATATATATGAAGCCATGAATAAAGGAACTAAAGATGCTTATATAGGTCTGTTTAGAATATTTTTTGTATGGGGAATTATATTTGTTTTAATTGGGATCTTTTCTTATTATCCCAATGGACTTAATTTTACAGAATGGTTGCCTGGTTGGTTTTTACAAACACCCTCGTCAATGGAAGAGATTGGTGGGCTATTAGAATACCCTCATTTAAGGTTATTAGCAATAGCAAATAAACAGGACTTCTTTGTAATTCCTGGAATGCCAAACTTTTTAATAAGAGGAACAAGTGCAAATATGTTCTATAATCAGGGTATGGCTTTATTAATTATTTCGATATTCTTTTACTTTATTGATATAAAAAATAAGTCCAATGATTTCACTAATATTCTTATATATTTCGGCAAAACTTCTTTAAGTTTATTTCTCATACATTTTTTATTTATTCCATTATTTTTCAATCAATATAGTGTTGTTATCTTCTTAATAGTTAGTTTATCCTATATTGGATTTTTGGGTGTATTTTTATACGTTTGGATGGAATATGCTAATGGTGTAGGATCTCCAGAATGGATAATGATACAAATTGGTCGGATTGGACAAAAATCTGGTGAAGTTGTCAAGAAGACAACTAAGAAAGTTTATAATAAACTTAAGAAGGAAAGAGTTAAGAAAATGGAAGATTTCATGAAAAAACTCTCGAAAGATGATAAAAAAAAAGATAAATCTTAATATTTTTTAATTTATAACAATTATTAATGATCTAATTATAGATTGATATTTTGATTTATTACTTAATAGACTTAAAGAAAGTAGATGAATAAAACTCAGATTTTCTTTTTTTTTGCTGTTCTGTTAAATATGGTTTATTTATTAATAACTTTCATATTTTTCTTTTATTTAGAAAGTCCGTTGATGAATAGCAACAATTCAGATTATTTAACTTTCTATAACGCTGGTCTAATCGTAATAGAAGATCCTATAAACTTATATAATTCATCATTATACCTTTTCCCTTTTAGATATTTGCCAATTTCAGCTTATTTTTTTACTCCCTTTTCGTTATTAGGATTAAAATTAGGTTTTTTTTTTTATCAAATTTTTAATTTTGTATTAAATCTTGCTGTAATCTATTTAATCTATAAAATTCTTCAAATTTTTGTAAATACAGAAAAGAATGTAAATATAAATTATAAATTAAATAAATTCAAAAATATATTTGATGAACTGGATAATGAATCAATACTTCATCACTCTGGCATCTTTTTAATAATGCTTCCTCAATTTATGAATTATTTTTTAGGGCAGATTAATATTGTAGTATCTTTTTTTATCCTTATTTCTCTCTTTTACTTCTTAAAAAATGACTTAAGGTATGACCTAATTGGTGGTTTATTCTTAGGAATAAGTATCTCATTCAAACCTTCTCTTATACTTCTTTTACCTTTTACATTTCTTTTAAATTATAATAGACAAAATAACAAAATGGAATTCCAATTTAAAAGGACGATTGTAAGGCTATTTGGTTCCATTTTTCCAATTATCTTATCAGGATTATTTTTAGTAATTTATCCTGAAATGATAAATGGATTTATTGAAGTTAATCTCACTGGTGAATATACTTATAATATTGGAGGAGACTTGGAGATCAACCCTTCATTTAGTCTCACTAGGAATTTATTAATTCTTTTTCAACTCCTTAAAATTGAGTTCAACTCCTTTGTAGTTTTCATTATAATCACTTTACTTTTTTACTTACCTATATTCATCTTATTTATATTTTCTAATACTTCACAAAATCAGTTGATTAATGGGTATTTTGCAGGTATCAGTATTATGCTTCTTGTATATTTTGATTCCTGGCCTCATCATATTGTTGTTTTGGCTCCATTCTTAATATTTTTTGTATTATTAGAAAGAGATTTTGATCGTTTTATATTTTTTAAATATGTCTATTATCTAGTTGCTTTCTTAATACTCGCATTCTGGATTATATTTTATCTAACTTATGAAATTTTCCCCTTAAATTTGGGAGGATTAATATTACTATTATTAATATATTACATTTTAGTCGTTTATTATCGAAATAAAGTTAAGTTAAATTCTAAATAACGTCTTAATAAGTCTTAATAGACGAGTGTTTTAGTCTAAAAGACTCATTTTTAATGAAAATATCTAAAACGATAACATTTTTAAATCTTTTACAGTTTAAATCTTCAAGAAAAATATTTAAATATTTTAATTAGGAACTTGCATTTTTCCTTTTTTTACAAAACAATTGGACTGGTTCAAGAATGTCAATTATAATTGAAGATAAAATAAACAATGATATCATAAACGATCGATCAAAGAGAATTGCTTCTATAGATTTTGTCAAAGGATTTGCTCTTGTATGGATAATATTAGCTCATGCCGCTTTCAGTTGGCTTGACAGGGACTGGAGGTACATATATGGGCTTGTATTTGCCTTTATGGATGTTCTTGGTCCTTCATTGTTTGTTTTCCTCTCAGCTCTTAGTGTAGTTTTCAGTGTTAGAAGAAAAAAGGGAAAATTACCAGAAAAGGTAATTCGTAATGGAATTTTAATGAGAGGAGGCGTAATTATTATTTTAGGAGTACTTTTCAATCCAATGTCTTTAATGACCTCTGGTGAATATGTTTCATTCCCTGCTAATTTATGGGGGTGGAATATTTTCATGTTTATTGGTTTTTCTCAGATTTTCTCATATTATGCGTTAAAATTGAAGAAAACTATTCGTGCGGGTATTGGGGTCTTAATTATTTACTTTTCTCCTTGGATTCGAGAACTCCTTTATGAATATGGTTATATCGATCGGAATGTTTTTATCTATATTCTACATTTTATTATAAGTTCACCACTTCCTCAAGTACCGCTTTTACCATACTTAGCAGTATGTTTCATTTCTACAATATTTGGCGATTTTCTTCATGAAGCAATGGTGAAGGGGACAAAGGAATCATATTATCGGTTATTTAGAATATTTACATTTTATGGTATAGTATTAGTGTTAATTGGATTGTTTATCTTTGTTCCAAGAGGAGTAAATTTTGATATTTGGGAATTTGGGCTTTCACGACTTAAGCCTGCTCTTTCTACATTTGGAGCTCCCTTCCCTTATCACTCATCACCAGGTTTTATTGTAGAATCAGAATATTTACATGTCCATTTACTCGAGATTGCTAATCAACAACCCTTTACTCCGTTTGATGCAATGCCAGTTTATATGATAAGATGTACTGCTCAAAATATGTTCTATAATCTTGGAGTAGCTTTTTTAATTATTGCGGTATCCTTTTATTTTATTGATATAAAAAGGAAATCTGATGATGTTGTCAAACTGCTTATTTTTTATGGAAAAACAAGTCTCTCGCTTTTCTTAATTCAATATTTATTTCTTCCATTATATCTAGGTCAATTCCCTATTACAATTTTCCCAATTGTGTGGGTAGGATACTGTGGTTTTCTTGGATTACTTATGTATATTTGGTTAAAATATTTTAACGGTGTTGGAACTCCCGAATGGATTATGACTAAAATTAGTAGTAGTGGACAAAAAAAGAAAAAGTCCTAAAAGGTATCTCATTAAGAGGAGTTTTAAAAATAATTACGCTTTTTTATAAATATATAAATATCTTTAAAAGATAATATGAAATTATAAGCAATGAATTAATTAATATTATAATTAGTTTGAGTTAATTCGAATTATATAAAATTTAATATTTAATTTTCAAATAAATAAAGGAAATATTCGTTTCATACGAGGAAATTGAAAATGAGCTCAAGTTCTCAATATAAATTCAAAATTACGCTTTTCGGGCCAGGTGGTGTGGGTAAAACATCTCTGTTGTTAAGGTACATAAAGGATTACTTTAGTGATGATTTAAAAAAGACAATAGGGAGTAATTTCTTAATCAAGGATGTAGAAATTGATGGAAAATCCGTCCGTCTCCTTTTATGGGACATTGGAGGTCAACCACAATTCCATAAATTACGAACTATTTATTTTAAAGGAAGCAATGCTGCACTAGGTGTTTTTGATTTATCATCTAGTCAAACTCTTCTTAAAATTCCTGGTTGGATCAGTTCTATTAAGAAAACAGTTAAAAAAGCTATTCCTATGGTATTATTAGGAAATAAAGTTGATCTAGAGAGAGAAGTTGATCGATTAGAAGCAGAAGATTTGGCTAAGAGGCTGAATTGTGAATATATGGAGACTTCAGCTAAAACTGGCGTTAATGTAGAGTCAGCTTTCGAAAAAATTGCAAGAGCATGCCTTCAGGAATTAGTTGAACAATGAAAAAACGGTTCAAAAATTTTTTTTAAATAAGATTTACATTTTTTAGCTCTTTAATAAGCTCATCTTTATTCGTGTATTTTATACCAACAATTCCCAGTTCTTTCGCAGAACGAATATTGTTCAATCCATCATCTATAAAGACAATTTGATTCGGTTTACAACCAGCCTTTTGAATCGTGTATTTAAAAATTTCAGGATCAGGTTTAATTAGATGAATTTCATGTGAAAGAATTAATTCATCAAAATAATGCATAAATTCCCATTTCTTCTTCTGTATATAATCCCAATGCGAAGCATTCACATTTGATAAAGCTAATATTTTATATCGATTATTATCTCGAATTTTTTTTATTATATCTACTACTTCTGAATTATATCCAGATATAATACTATTAAATGCTTCAAAAAACTCAGATTGGTTTAACATGCAGACTTGGAGGAGATCACAAGCAAGTTGATAAAACTCATCATCAGACATATTTCCTTGATGGTATATATCAGATTGTCTAAAAAATTCTAACATAATGGGTGTTTGAGGTTTATTTAATGGGGATTGAGTTATAATCCGGTTATAAAAATTTGTAAAATCTAAATTTATTACGACTCCTCCTAAATCAAATACAATTGCTTTAATCTTCATAAGAAAAAAAATGAGATTTTATTTTCGGAAATAAATTCTAGTGCTGAACTTTCTAAATGGCTTAGGCAATTTATACTTTGGGAAATTTCTAGTATCTTCTTCTAAAAATTCTAATAGTTTATCTAACTTAATATCGTTTAACTGTTCAGAAGTTTGTTTTTTTGGACCAAAAGGTTCACCAATCAATCTCTTTCTGATAGAAATTGTTTGATTCTGTTGTTCTTTTTTCCCAATAATTAATGTATATGGTATCCACTCAATTTCCGATTGTCTGATTTTTTTTCCTACAGTTTCTTCTCTATCATCAAAATCTGCTCTAAATTCTTCCCCATTGATGATATTAAGTAACTTTTCACCATATTCGTTTTGTTCATCACCTACCGTTATTATTCGAACTTGTATAGGAGATAACCAGGTTTTAAACCCTGGAACAAGTTTATCCTTATTTCGAATGGCAGATTCAATTAAACCCCATAAAACTCTTTCTATCGCTCCAGTTGGAGAGTTATGAAGAATTATTGGATGTTTTATTTGACCATCAGTGTCAATAAAAGAGATATTATATTTCTGCCTTTTTACTCCATCATTATCAATCATAAAGTCTAATGAGCTCTCTACATCTATCTGATTTGTTGCTAATGTTGCACTTTTACCTTGGGCAGAAAGGACATTCCTTTCAAATTTGAGTATATAATAATAATATCTCTCTTCCCATAGTTCCAATAATGCAGGATGTTTTTCTGATTTGATTAAATCAATAATCCATCCCTTATTTTCCTTATAAAATTCCTTTGTAACTCTAAATATTACGTAAGATTTTATCCCTAAATCTCTTTCCAAGCTTTTAATTAATTCATATTGTTTTTTAAACTCATCAATAGAGGATTCGATATCTTTACACATTGTGTGCATATCTGGCATAATAAAAGCACGGAGTCTCCTTAATCCACTCAGCTCACCTTCTAACTCTCTTCTAAATGCATACTGTTCGTATTCATATGCTCGTAAGGGAAAATAGTGAGGTTTCAAATTCATTTGAGAAAATAAATCAAATAAAAGGAAATCACAGGCATACCTCAGGATATATCTATCGCTTCCAGATTCAACCCAGTAACTCCTTGCCGGAAACCGAGCAGTTTGAGCCGTTAATTTTTTATTTTTGACATTATACATTACAGGTGTATCAATAAGAATCGCTCCAAAATCTATTAATCTATCTTCAATATAATTTTTGATTAAATTTTTCATTATGATTCCTTTTGTATACCATCTAAAATTCCCAGCATCAGTATTAGGATCAAAATCTACTAATTCAAATTCCTTAATTACTTTTATATGAGCGGGCTCTATTGCTTTTTTAATTATTCTTGAACCTAATTCAGAATTTAAGAATATATGAAAATCTTTTTCTTTAATCTCCTTAGGTGGTAATAATTTCTGATTTTCATCAAAATTTAAATCAATTTCTTCTCCAGATGTGGTAATTACTTTGAATAGAGAGTTTTTAATTTGTTCTTCTGGTTTAATAGCTAATTTAACATCCCTATACATCTCAGCTAGTTCGTGACCTAGACAATTTATTTTAAACGATTTATACCATCCAAAGGGGGAAAATTTTGACTCTATTCCTTTCTCTTTTAAATTTTCAACTATTTTCGGACAAACCTCCATAGCATTTTCTTCCTTACTAAGGAATTTACTTAAATGTGCCCATGGATACACTAGAACTTTATCAACACGGTACATATCTCGATCCTTAATAAGTTCTAGAATTTTTTTTGGTTTTCCTTTTATTTCACCATTTTCAAGCTTTCTATTGAACTCTCTTACCTCTTCATTTCTTTCTCTTATATACTCGGGAAATCCTGTGATTTGTAATATTGCTGCTTCAATTTCTTCAGCACCTTGTTTAGCAATTAGATCAGTATCATAACTATCTTGATCTTCAACAGAAACAAAACAAACCAGGATTAAACCCTCCATTTTTATAAAATCATTAGTAAACTCTTGTGGGTTGCTTGTTGCTTCTTTATTCTTGACAACTTCTACATTTTCTGAATGAATTAATAAGATTTTCATGATAAATCCAATTTTTAGTTAGTTAACCAATACGTTATTAATAAATTCTAAATATTTTACATAATTTTGATATATAATTATATTCAAAATTCAAATTAACTATTACTAAAATTTAATTCTGTTATAATGAATCTTAAAAAGCCTATTTCAGAAGTATTAGAATTATTAGAAATATTATATCAAGATAGAGAAGAAATACTAAAATTATCTCGTGTTATAATTAGAGAGTGTAGTATTGCAATAAAAAATGTTCATAGAAAAGAGTTTGATAAATTTCAAGAAAAAGTCAATAATATTAAAATAAATCATCAGAATTTGGTAAAATTAGTCAACAAAAACCTTGGTGTTTTTTTCAAATACTTAAAAACACCTGAACAAGAATACGCAGAATCAGTTATATTTTATTCAATAATTTCAAAAAATAATATTCCAACACCGTTAGAATTAAAAATTGATCCTTTAAATTTTGTTTTAGGGTTAGCAGATGTAATTGGAGAATTACGAAGATATGCCTTAGATAACATTAGAAATTCCAAAGTTGAAGATTTAAATGAAATTTTGGAAAATATGGATGAGATTTATACTTCTTTATTTACTATTGATTACCCCTCCGCAATAACTCAAGATTTAAGGCATAAAGTAGATGTTGCTAGAAATATTATCGAAAAAACGAGAGGAGATATTTCTCTAGCGATACAAATGGATGATTTAAAAACCTGCTTTGAAAAAAATAGGTAAAAGAAAATTTATATCACTTCTAAACTTAAAGTGACTAAAATATGAGTAAAGCAAAGAAAAGAATACTTGTTGCTGGAACCTTTGATCTGATTCATGCGGGGCATATATATCTCATTAATCAAGCATCAAAATTAGGAGAAGTGTATGTAATTGTTGCTACTGATAAAAATCGTGAACTTTTTTCTGGAGAACGTCCAATTATTCCCCAAGAACAGAGATTGGAAGTTATACGCAATCTAAAAAATGTAAAAGAAGCAAGATTAGGAAGAAATGATAATGATACACTAAAAACCGTCGAAGAAATTAATCCAGATCTCATTCTTTTGGGTCCAGACCAAAAATATAGCATTGATCTTTTAAAGAATGAACTTAAAAAAAAGGGTTTAGACAATATTGAAGTTAAAAGATTAGAAACCTATTATGATAAATATGAATTACATTCTTCAAGATTAATAAAAAAAAAAATTATAGAAAGATATGAAGAAAATAAGTTGGTAAATTCTAAAAATGGAAGATAATGAAAATATCTCTCCGGAAAATTATTCAAACTGGTTTGCTCTTTATCACCTCTGTCAAAATATTGGTAGTCAAAAAGCTATTCATATAAGTAGTGTCGAATTTGGTAAAATTTTAAACTTATCACAACAAACAGCTTCAAGAAGAATTAATGATTTAGAGGATCTGGGTTGGATTGAAAGGAAAATTAAAGGGAAAGAACAAGTAATTCGAATTACTAAAAAAGGTGCGGATCTAATGCTTTTGATGTACAAGAACCTAAGACAAATTCTTCAAGACATCCTAATAGTGGGTGAAGCAACCGAAGGAATTGGAGAAGGGGGCTACTATGTCAGAATTCCAGAATATTTAGCCCAATTTGAAGAAAAATTAGGGTATAAACCATATTTTGGTACTTTAAACCTTCAATTAAGCGACCTTAACAATGAATTATTAGAAGAAAATCTGAAAAATCAAATTCCTATTAAAATCAATGGATTTAAGAAAGAAGATCGAACTTATGGATCCGTAGAATGTTATGACTGCTCTATATCTCGCTTAGATAATCAAGATAAAAAACTGGATGTAGCAATTTTAAAAATAGTAAGAACGCACCATAAAAAAAACATTGTAGAAATCTTAGCAAAACCGTACTTAAGAGATGTTCTCAATTTGAAAGATGGAGATCGAGTAAGAATAGAATTTCCTAAGAGATATAAATAATTCTCTTCATTCTATTTTTCTGCTTTTTTTATTTGGGCTGAAATTTTAAGATCTCTATAAATAAAGGTACCAAGAACAAGCCACATATAAATAAATAATAACTCTGCTGTAAAATCAAAGAAAAATCCGATTAAACTTGCTATAAAAATATAAAATAGCCTTTCAGATCTACCCATTAATCCTAAATCAAAATCTCCTTTGAAAAAGACTTCCGCTCTTGCTCTACAATAGCTGATCATGAAAGAAATGAGATATCCTATTATTAAAATAAATTTCATGTCAATTATATTCCATAAATATGTATTCCAATAATAAATTGTAAGTCCTATGAAAATGAAAAATTCTGATAATCTATCCATTACAGAATCAAAAAATCCTCCAAACTTAGTAGATGTGTGGGTTAATCGAGCGATAGCTCCATCACATCCATCCATGATCCCTGTCATAAATACTAAAATGGAAAATATCAAAAGATTATGAAAAAGGGAAATCGTAATAAAACTAAGAATCGCAAAGCTAAGCATAATTATTGTAGCTAAATTTGGGGTGACTCCTATTTTAATGAATCCTTTTGCCAATAGCTGAATTAATGGTCTGAATAAATATCGCAACCTATACTTAGAGGGCATAAATAATATATATTCTGATATTTTTATAATTTTAATAACAGATATATTAAATATATAATTAACTCATTTAACAAAATAGAGATTGAAGACTCTTGAAATTGCGTTTGATTTTAAAAACAGCTACCAAAAAGAAAAAAGAAGTATTATTAAAATTCCCAATAGCACCAAGCAAGCATATTGGTTTTATAAATTTTATTAACTTAGCCTTAAGTCAAGATTCACCGATAGAATTATCTTTTGAAAAAATATCAAAAACCGGCGAAAGAGAAGCAAGTAAAATAGTGGGACAGTTTAAACTTCAGGGTAAGGCAGATGCACAATTGTACGAGTTAGAAGAAGAAATTCAGAATGAAGAACGAAAGAGAAAGAAGCTTCAACAAAAAAGAAAACAACATTAAACTAGTCATCCTGGTTAAACAAATTACGTAATGCTCAAAATTCATTCCTGTAGCATTTTTTAACTCTTCTAAATATGCTTCTATATTTGAAGGTTTTATAGATGATGAAATTTCTTACACCAATTTGTTCAAGAAAATTTTCTTCTTTATTAAACATAGAATTTGTACATATTAAACTCTTTGAATTAAAAAAAATGTGATTGATAATAGAACAAAACACACATATTCTGTTTTGTGGTAAAAAATTTTTTAGTTGAAAGAAATAAATCCGAGTTTAATCAGATTTTTGCAAACATTATATACTTGATTTTGATCTAAAGAAAGTTCTTCAGATATTTGATTAACTGATTTTCTTCCATCAATTAGTTCATAGACCATAAATGATGTTTCTCCTGTTAAGTAATACTTAGGATTGATTTTTTTTGTAGTTGTGAAATTTGGGATATAATCATAGTATTCTGGATTTTCTTGGACATTTTTTATCTCTTTTTTCGGTTCTAAAGGTTTTAGATCATCTTCTATAAAACTATTGAAAAATTCGAATATTTTATTATTAGTTTGATCATCATTCTTTTTATTCTCTTCTTCAAGAAATCTTTCAACAATCTTCAAGAAATCTTTAAAATAATCAAGTTTCCCATTCCAATTAGAAATCTGATCAACACTATATTCATTCAAAAAGCTGTTGGAAATTTTTTGTAGAAATTGTTGGACATCTATTAATTCTGATTTATTGTTATAAGTAGCTAGATAGATTAAATCAGGAACATTTGAATCTTTTAAGAAAGATAATTTGAGATTATTATTTGATAATTTCAACTCTGAAATTGTTCCCATTTCCTCAAATGAATCTGAAAAAGAATTCAGGGCAGAAAAAAACCCAGATATCATAATTAGATTATCTTCTTGAGATAAAAGATGATTAATATTTGAATTAGAAAAATTTTTGGAGAATAAAGGTAATCCATCTTTAATTATTATAACGTCGCAAATCATCGATCTCAAGAATTAATATCAAATATTTTTAAGAATAGTTAAAAGTTATTTCATAATTCAATAGTATCTACGTAATTGAAAAAAAAAAGAATTATAATACATCTGTGATATCAGTGTAATATAACGAATCAATATATTATGATACGCGTACGAGCACCTGGTCGGATAAACTTATTTGGCGAACATCAAGACTACTTAAACTATCCAGTTATTGCGATGTCCATTTCAAAATATATATATATAACAGCAGAAAAAACATCTGGTTCAACTCTCTCAATAGAACTTTCTGATTTAAATGAACATATTGAAATAAAACTAAATAATAAAGAATTGGAATATTTATCAAAAAGAGATTACCTTAGGAGTGCGTATAATCAATACTTACGACAAGGTTTCAGATTCCAAAAAGGTTATAAAGTTAGAATTACTGGAGATATCCCAATTAATGCGGGAGCTGCGAGTTCCTCAGCATTAGTTATAGCTTGGTTATTTTTTCTAAACCTAATCAGCAGAAATCGTCAAAAAATAAATAAATATCAACTATCCATAATGGGATACGATACAGAAGTAACAGAATTTAATGAGGGAGGAGGAATGATGGATCATTTTACTTCTGTTTATGGTGGTTTGATATATTTACAACCAAATAAGAAAGGACCTAAGGTAATTAATAAAAATATTAAACTTGATGGTTTTGTATTGGGGAATTCCTTAGAAAAAAAAGAAACTGTGGAAGATTTATTTAAGGTTAAAGACATTACGAAAAAAGCATTTACGGAAATTAAAAAAATTATGCCAAATTTTAACCAATACCTAACTTCATTAGAAGAAGTAAAGAAGTTTTTACCTAATGTTAAAAAAGAATATCAAAAAAAAATTATTGGAAATATTATAAATCGTGATATTACTATTAAAGCAAAAAATTTAATTTTTAATAATTCTTTTGATGAAAAATTTAAAGATAATAAGTTTAAAAACAATTTCTATATAAAACTAGGAAGTTTATTGAATAAACATCATTATCAATTAAAAGAAAATATTGAAGTATCAACAGAAAAAATTGAGAATATGATATCAAATTGCTTAGAAGCAGGTGCCTTAGGAGCAAAAATTAATGGTTCTGGTTTTGGGGGTACTATGTTTGCGTTTTTTCCTAATAATGAAGATCGACTTGTTAAATCAATTGAAAAAGTGGGAGGAGAAGCATTCAAAATAGAAACAAGTAATGGTGTTGAGACATATTGAAAGCTGTTATTTTATGTGCAGGTCTAGGAAAACGTTTAAGGCCATATACAGATATATATCAAAAATCAATGATAAAACTTCATGGTAAACCGTTATTAGAATATATTATAAATGGATTAATCTATGCTGGCTTTAAAAATCTAATTATTGTTGTAGGATATAGGAAAGAACAAATTATCGAATATTTTAAGGATGGAAATGAGTGGGGCATTAAAATTGAATATATTGAACAGAAAAACCTTAATGGTACGGGCGGAGCACTATTAGAATGTGAAAAATTAATTCATGGTTCTCATTTCTTTATAACTTGGGGAGATATTTTAGTTCCTTATAAAATTTATAAAAATGTAGTTGATGTATTTGAAAACGAGAATCAAGATTATATACTTGTAACAAATTTTGCCGAAGATCCATATAAGGGTGGAGCTGTTTATTGTAAAGATGATTATTTATTAGATATTGTTGAAAAACCACCAAAAAGTAAATCTAAATCAAATTTAAATAATTGTGGAGTTTTTATTTTTTCAGCAGAAATTTTCGAAGTCTTACACACTCTTAAACCTTCTAAACGAGATGAAATCGAGTTAACTGAAGCTTTAAGGGTTGGAATTAAAGCAAGAAAGTGGAAAATTAGAGTTATTAAAATGAAAAAAAATCAATTTAGAGGAGATTTTGGAGATAAGGCAGTTTATGAGAAATTTTTTGAAAATTCAAGTTGGTTGAGTCATTTGGTTAATAATAATGATGACACATAAAATAGAACTCAAATTTAAAATATTTAATTCAAAACTTAAATAAAAAGAGATCAAAAGTATATTAGTAAACTAAATTCAGAAAAGAACCTTATTTTGTACTAATGATTTAAATGAGGATAAGAACACGCAAGAATCTAAAAAAGAAAAATACAGCTATAACTTTTCTCTTTTTACTACCCCTTATTGGTTTTGGGGCTTACGCTGGTATATGTCTTTACATAATAGATGATGTCGCTTCTTTTACATTGAATCTAGATCCTCCTAATATAGAATATTTTCATAAATTAGATGAGATATTAGGAAATTCAACTTACCTAGATAAAATGGCTAATATTTATGATAATCAAATGGAAAAATTTCACATGCCAACAAACATTAGTGTTGATATTACCTTTACAGACGATACTTATTCTGAAGTTGAGAGATGGCATAGTACAGATAATGGTGCGTTAAAAATTGGGTATACTCTAGCATCCCAATGTTTCCGATATAAAGCAGCTGTAGAGGAGGGATATGCTAATGAACTTTTGAATGCCACTCGAATGGTAAAAAAATGTGTATCTGCTTTTAGTAATATGATGGCGGCACCTAATGGAGGTATTGGGCCTAATTATCCAGGAACCCCTGCGAGATTCGTTTGTGCTCCTGAAAATCGAAAATATCATCCTTGGATTTTCGAAGAATACCCAAGACATTTTAATGGCACTGGAAAATATCAAAATTGGCGAGTTTGTCTTCATACGAGTAGAGATGAACTTGCTGGTTATTATTTAGGATTTGCGTCTGTTCTAAAATTTATTGATCCCGCGCATAACACTGATAGTAAATGGTGTGTCGATCGTGTTAAATTACTAGTAGAACAGATGATCGAAGGATTTAAAAGAACTAATTGGCTTGTTTTAGGCGGAGAAGGTGAACCAGTTGGCTCTGATTTAAATCCATATGGGGAAGGTAGTGCTTGGCAGTTAACTCTACTTCGAATAGGAGCCACAGCGTTACCAGAAAAATATGATTCTTTATATCAATATGCTGCAGCTAAAATGTTATCTATGAATGAAGCTGCTATGGGTGGGAAACAACATGCCTTTTATAATACATATGCACTTGCTTTTGGTATGGATGTTGAAATTGCTTTAATTCTACTTGAAGATAATCCTGTATTACAATATCATTATATAAAAAATTTTGAACATAAGTTTTATAGATATATAAAATATCATCGTAATGCCTTTTTTAACATTGGACATTTAGCTTTTATGACACTAATAGATAATCCTTCTAAATTTGAAGATCCAAATTATAATAATGAAATGATAAGATGGGACGTACTCGATCAATTATGGAGATTTAATACCTCGGGATGGGGAAATGGAATCAGAAATTACAATCTCACGGTAAGACCAAACTCTACACGAGAGACAAGCCTTAATCCTGAAATAGCTAAAGGAGAAATTGAAAATAACAAAGAAAAATGGCAAAACTTTTTTAATAATCATGTTTATGGAAGTTTTTTTTCTTGGCTTGAAGATGAATTCGATTTTGAAGATGATTTATACAATGTACCTTTAACCGTTTCAGAAATGGGAATAGACAGTTTTCTTTGGGAGTCCAGTAAGTTCTATCACATAGGTGGTAATCCAACGGGAAATGGACTTTCCCAAGCTGTACCTACATCTTACTTAGTCGTATATTGGATGGGAAAAGCATTCAATATTTTTTGAATATTTGATTCCAAGAAAAAAACTTATACCTTTTTATATCAGATGTTAGATTAGTATTTGAAATTACCACCTAAAATTATCCTTATTAAGTTTTTAATTTAAAATGTAAACAACAATTAACACAAAAGGAGCAATAGATTGGGACAAATTCTTGATAAAAAGAGGTTGGTTATTTTCTGTGACCATGCTAATTTATTTCATAATATTGAAGAACTAAAAATTAGGATTAATTATTTAAAATTAAAGAACCTATTTGCTAAAAATCATCATTTAATTGGTTTTTTTTCTATATGGGTC
>Ga0209635_10000504_pt1 | contig 26720 bp, 25 predicted proteins | sample DeeMarSWOR230_32_FD_187463 | JGI IMG/M metagenome (GOLD analysis project Ga0209635, IMG submission 187463) | Marine sediment microbial communities from White Oak River estuary, North Carolina - WOR-2-30_32 (SPAdes) (version 2) | ecosystem: Environmental > Aquatic > Marine > Intertidal zone >...
CGGACACTGCAGCACTTCGTAGCAATAGCCGCACTTCTTGCCGGTGCACTTCTCGGTATCGACCCAGACCCTGAAGGGCTGTTTCCGTTCCTGCCTCATCCGCAGCAGTTCACATGTCCTGCGCAGGATAAGCACCCTGACCCCGCTCTCGTCCTTCATCAAGTCGACCAGCGCCGCCGCCGTTTCCTTGGTGTCGAAGGGGTCTCTGACCTCCACCCTGCATCCCAGGGCGCGGCACAGGGACTCCATATCCACGGCTGTGGCGGCATCCAGGGTAGCGGTGTGGCCCGTGCCTGGATGTGGCTGGAAGCCGGTCATGGCGGTCACGCCGTTGTCCAGGATCACCAGCGTCATATTCGACTTGTTGTGAACCGCGTTCATCAGGGCCGGTACTGCGGCGTGGTAGAAGGTTGAGTCGCCGCATATCGAAATGACCGGCTGGGTGAATCCGAACTGGCCGAGTTGACCAAAGCCGCAGGCAGTGCCTGCCCCGGAACCCATGCAGTGCAGCACGTTCGTCTGATGGGTTCCGTAGGGGAACATGTCCAGCGTGTAGCAGCCAATGTCGCTGGTGACAATAGCCTTCCTGCGGTCCTTTCTGATCGCATTCCTCAGGGCAAAGAAGCTGGCCCGGTGCGGGCATCCTGGGCACCAGGCCATGCCGCGGTCGATCACTGTGCGCTGCGCTGCTTCCTGGGCCTTCTCCTCGTAGGCTCCGTCTCTGGCCTGGTACTTCAGGCCGAAGATGCTGGAGAGCGCACCTATGACGGCGTCCGGCGTCATCTCGCCGTAGTAGTTGAGGTGTCCTGAGCCCTTGCCCAGTATCTCCACCTTGCCCGCCAGCCCGGGAGATTCCACCACCACTTCTTTGACATGAGTCTCAACGAAGGGGTCCACCTCTTCCACCACCAGTACTCTCTTCACCTGCGACAGGTGTTGCTGCACCAGCTTTCTCGGGAACGGCCACAACGTGCCCAGCTTCAGGATGCCAACCGATTCCGTCAGCCCGAGGGCCTCGATGGCGTCGAGAGAGCATGGCGCTCCACTGCCGCTGCAGATTATCAGCAAGTCTGGCCTCTCCGGGCCGTCGTACGTGTTGAAAGGGGATGACTCGAACTCTGCACGCAGCGTTGCCATCTTCTCCAGCAGGGCCGCATGCTTCGGGGGAGCGATGTAGGGTGAGTACCCCTTGGACGTGTCGTAGCTGGCCTTCTTTGCAGGCCGGGGTATCCGTCCTACCCTGACGCCGGCCCGTGAGTGAGACAGCCGTGTGTAGCCCCGCAGCATGACATAGCAGGCCAACCTCTCGGACAGCTCGAAGGCCTGCGTGATCATGTCCTTCGCTTCTTGGGGACTTGCCGGCTCAAACAGCGGCACGTTGGCCATTTTGGCCCCCCAGCGAGTATCCTCTTCATCACCGCTGGCGTGGGCCTGAGGGTCATCGCAGACCACCACTACCAACGCTCCTCCCCTGTCGCCCAGGGTGGATAGATTGCAGTGCATCAAGAAGTCCATGGCCACGTTGAAGCCCGCATTCTTCATGGCGGACAGGCCTCGCAGACCGGCGAAGGCCGCTGCAGCGGCAACTTCGGTGGCTACCTTCTCGTTGATGGACCATTCCACGTGGATTCCCGTTTCTTTGGCCACCGTGGCCAGCGTCCCGATGATCTCCGATGAAGGTGTGCCTGGATACGCGGCGCAGACCTGGACGCCCCCTTCGAGTGCCCCTCTGGCAAAGGCCTCATTACCTTGCAGCAGCACATATGAGTCCGGCACGTACGTAGCAATGTTTGCCATCTTTCTCCCTCGCAACAGGCTATTTAATCGGCGCTGGCCGTTGCTATGCCAGCGCCCAACGTCACTCGAACAAAGCAGAAACGGAGCCGAAGCGGTCAAAGCTCGCTCTCAGGAACGAGCCTGCCTCTACCGGCACCGCCCGCACCAGGCTGCCTGACATAATGAACTCACCGGCCTTCAGGGTGATGCCGTACTCGGTCAGTTTGTTCGCCAGCCAGGCCACCGACTCCGCTGGGTTGCCCAGCACTGCGGCCCCCGCTGCCGTGGCGACGATCTCCCCGTTCTTCTCCAGCACCATCCCCACCAGACGCAGGTCTGTGCCGTCAACGGGGGTGAGCCTGCCGCCCAGGATTACGGCACCGCACGAGGCGTTATCTGAGATGGAGTCCTTGACCGTGATCTTCCAGTCCTTGTACCTGCTGTCGATGACCTCGAAGGCTGGCATGACACCTTCGGTGGCCTTCAGCACAGCCGCCGCCGTCACGCCCGGCCCCTTCAGGTCTTCCTTCAGCACGAAGGCCATCTCTGGCTCCATTCGCGGCGATATGAAGCTCTTCATCGCTACCGGCTGTCCTTCTCTGAGGACCAGCTTGTCGGAGATGATGCCGTAGTCGGGCTCTTTGATGTTGAACTGTTCCTGCATGGCGCGGCTGCTCAGCCCGATCTTCTTGCCCACGATGACCTCGCCGCGCTTCACCCTGGTGTCGAACGTCTTCAGCTGTATGGCGTAGACGTCCTCGTACGACAGATCGCTGAAGCGGGGTGAGATGGGGTCTATGGGCTGACATGTCCGCTCGGCTTCCAGCAACTGCTCCGATATCTGCTCAATCGACTCTTTCGTCAGGGGCATAGGACCTCCTGTGGGCGCTGCCTCTTGGCTGCCGCCCCCTATTCTATCATCTTTGGGTTCACCCCATCAGGGTGGCGTCTGCCCGCCTAGGGGCATATGCCGTACGGGTAGAACTCATCGTACGGCGTTTCGAACTTGTCGTGGTGCGTGTCTCTTAGCTCGGAAGTCAACTGGTGCGCCACCGGGTAGGAGTGCCCTGACAGGAACGTGTTCTCCATCCCCTCGATCCACGTGTCGAGCTTGTCGATTCGCACGCTGCAGGCGAGTTCGTCGTCCCTCCAGCCACCCCAGCGGCGTGCCCCGTGGCAGGGGAACGACAGGTGGGCTACCGGGTCGGCGTTGATATAGGGCCCCGCGGTAGCGTCGGCGCAGATGCCGCAGCCGTTGGAGAACCCCATGGCAAAACGACCTCCCTTGAACCACAGCGCTCCGTCGAATACCTTGTTGCACCTTCCCGGAGTCACCGCCAGAACGATGATATCGGGCTCGACCCCCAGGTTCTCCAGCGGACCCACGGTAATCGCCTCGGTGTCCTCAGTGGTGATACGCGGGATGGTCCTGGCCGCGCTGGCCGCCAGCTCGGCATTGGCGAAGTGCTTGTTTCCCAGGGCGGACCCCTCGAGGTAGATGTCCGGCCATCTCTCCATCCCCAGGATTCCGGGGGCGATGGGGCAAAGGATGTTCTTCTTCCTTACCAGCGTGACGGTTCGGGTCTCGGCGTTGAACCGTGCCAGCGATATGAACTGGCACCACGAGTGATTGTGTTCCGGGGCGTCTCCTGCTTCAGGCGGAATCAGCTCCCCCTTCTTCCAGAACTTGACGCCTACCGGCAGAGTGGGGGGCCGCAGGTGCCGCTCGATCTTGCGAGCCCTCAGTAGGTTCTCCTGCTTCTTTGTCATCCTGTGATACCTCCTGCTGCTGTAGTCATCTTTTGCCGCGCAGACCGCTTCAGCGGGCATCCATCTTCCGGTCTGCGAATATCGCTAACGCAAGCTCGCCAGGGGCGAAGTCCCTGGCGAGGCCGCAGATAATCGCTGACTTGAGCCTTCCAAACGGGCCCTCGGCTATCGCTCGGCGCCGGTCATCGTATCATCTTGCCGGGCAGCCACAGAGCTATCTGAGGGAAGCGCACCATCAGCGCCAGGCCGATACATATCAGCCCGATATAGGGGAGTACACCCCTAATGATGTGGCCGGTGTTCACCCCCATCTCTGGCTTCAGCGTGCCCTGGAGGAAGAAGATGGCGTAGGCCAGGGGTGGAGTGATAAATGACAGCTGAAGGTTCACTATCAGCATCATGCCGAACCATATGGGGTCGAAGTTGAGGGCTATGCCGATGGGAGCCATTATGGGGATCATGACCAGGATGATGCCTATCCAGTCGATGAACATCCCCAGGATGAGGGTTATGAACATAATGAGGGCGAATGAACCCCAGCGTCCTCCCGGCGCGGCCAGGATGAGGTCCTTCACCACGTCTGTCCCGCCGCCCTTGATGAAAATCGAGGTAAAGATAGCCGCCCCGATCACTACGGTGAACGCCATGCCCACGACGCGGGCCGTGCCGACCAGCGCCGACCAGAGCTTGGCGAAACTGAGCTTACGGTAGGCCAGGCACATAAGTATGGAAGCCAGGGCTCCTACCGCGGCCGCTTCCGTGGGAGCGGCCACGCCCATGAATATGGATCCCAGGACAGCTAGTATCAGAAACAGCGGCGGAAACAGGGAGAACACCAGCATTCTCGTCTTCTTCAGGAAGGGCATTCTCCTCTCCTCGGCGGAGACCGAGGGTGCCAGCTTGGGCCTGAGGAAGCACATCACCGCGATATACGTGCAGTACAGCGCGGACAGCATGAAGCCCGGTATGAACGCCGCCATGAACAGCTTGCCCACCGAGAGGTTGGCCATGGGTCCGTAGAACACGATCATAACGCTGGGGGGTATGAGGATGCCCAGAGAGCCTCCGGCACAGACCGCACCGGCGGCCAGCTCCTTGCTGTACCCCCGGTCGAGCATTGCCGGCATGGCTATCAGCCCCAGCATAGTCACGGACGCGGCTATGACCCCCACGCAGGCAGCCAGCAGCGTGCCGATGAGGACGGTGGCGATGGCCAGGCCGCCTCTAAAGCCGCCGAGCCAAATATGAAGAGCCTCAAACAGGCTGTCGGACACCCCCGACCTCTCCATCATCAGCCCCATGAGAATGAACAGGGGGCATGCCAGGAAGGTGTACGTGGTGATGGCCCCGTACAGCCTCAGGTACACGATATTGAGCATCGGGGGCCCTTCCATCAGGAAACCTATTATCAGGCCGATGGCGCCCAGGACGAAGCCCAGGGGGTATCCCACCAGGACAAACCCTATAAGGAGGCCGAACATGACCACCGTCAGTACTTCGGGACTCAACTCGATCATAGCTCTTTTCCTCCATGACCCAGGGAATACACGTTGCGGGCGAAGCTGGCTATCCCCTGCAGGACTATCAGTAGATAGGCTACCGGGATCATGATTCGGAAAGGATACAGCGGCGGCCTCCAGAAGCCTACATTGGAGAACTCGCGGACAAGGGTGGATGAATACGCGCGCGTGGCGCTCATATAGAGTATGACCAGCATCAGGGGGAAGAAGAACAGCACGTCGAGCACCACATTGACGATCAGCGCAGTGCGCGGGGAGAACTTTCGGTACAGGATGTCTATGCTGACATGGCCCTTGTGCATCAGGACGTAGGCCATTGGCATAATGAGGAGAGTCCCGCCGATCATGTAGGTGATGTCATAGGACCACTTGGTCGGTTCGTTGAATACGTATCTCAGGAATACGTCGATGGTGATGGTGAACACCATCGCCAGGCCGAGAAAGCTGACTATTCTGCCGCTCCATTCGCTGATGTATTCGACCCTGCTAATATAAGCTCTAAGGAATTTCACTGTTCCCTCCCCTGTGCCTGGCCTACTATCAGAAGCCTGCTGCTGCGGCAGCGGTGGATTCTCTCCAGCCTTGGCCTGCCTGGCGCATACACAGCTAGGGCGCGTTGGCATCGTTGGCCGCTCCGCCCTTTCATCTCCACTCCGCCAAGGCCAAGTAAAAAGACAGGAACCTCGACGCAGCTCTCTCCCTCTTGCTGTGAAGGCCAGGCGCCATGCTGCTCAGGCAGCCGGGGCGCTTACCTGTTAGTGCACCCCGGCCGCCTGACTGGCATTACCTATGATGCTTTGACAACCCTCTATTGCGGCCAGTTCAGCAGGGCCGGATCGGGTTGCTTCAGGCTGTGCAGTGCCCTGTAGTCTCTCAGGAAATCACGCTGGGATTTGAGCACCTCGGCGAAGAAGGGATCTTCCGCCGCCATGTCGTCCCAGATACCGTTGGCTATTACCACGATCTCCTCAACGACCTCGTCGGGCAGCACACCGACCTCGGTGCCGTAGTCCTGAAGGTCTTTGAAGGAGTAGATGTCCTGGTAGTCGGTATCGGTGAGCACCCAGGCTGCTCCGGCCTGGCATCCCAGCTCTACCAGCACCTTCAGGTCATCGGGCAGCTCGTTCCAGCGGTCCGTGTTGACGATGAAGTCGTACAGGGCGATTGGCGCATGGATTCCTGGCTCCATCATCACCGGCATGATCTCGTGGAAGCCGGCGGACATGTCCACTGCGGGCGTGGAGTACTCGAAGGCGTCAATGACGCCGCGCTGCGCCGACTCGTACACCTCACCGCCGGGCATGGTAACCACCGAGCATCCCAGCGCCGTGAGGACGTCGCCCCAGGTGCCCTGCGTGCGGAATTTCAGCCCCTTGAAGTCGTCGAGCGAGGTGATCTTCTCGGGGAACCATCCGAAGTTCTCTGCCTGGCTGCATCCTATGGGCCCGACAACATGCATGTTGATGCCGTTCATGTCGTAGAGTTCTTGCCACAGCTCCAGTCCGCCGCCATGATAGAGCCAGGTGTATATCTCCAGCGCGTTTGGCCCCGCGGGATACTTGTCGAAGAACATCGCCGTGGGGAAATTGCCGAACTGCGCCGATATTCCCGACACCTGCCCGTCGACAGCCCCCGAGTCGACTGCGTCGAGAATCTCGTAGGCCGGTACTATGGCGCCGCTGGGATACATGGTTATCTCGAGGCGTCCGCCGCTGGCTATGTTAATGCGCTTGATCACATCTTCGCAGGACACGTAGGACATGAATCCTGCCGGCCAGATCGCCTGGACGTCCCACTTGATCACCTCGACCTCGGGCGCCGCTTCCTCTTCTTCCTCCTCTTCCTCCTCCGGCGCTGCCTCTTCTTCCTCCTCTTCCTCCTCCGGCGGCGCTGCCTCGGGGGCACAGCCGGCCAAAACCAGGCCAGCGATGACCACTACCGAGACCAACACCATTAGTAGTTTCCTTGTCATTTGCTGCTACCTCCTTTTGTTTCCTGCCGCTGCATGCGGCGAATTGCCTTGTCGCCCGTACTGACGTTCATTACATCCATTCACCACCTTTCCTGTCTATTGTGCCAGGGCGATTCATGCCTTCGCCCTGCCATCCTCCTATCATAGTACGCCTGGCGGGGGCGAGCATGTATAACAATACCGCACAGGCGGTTCAGCAGTCAATACTTGCACCGCGGAATCAATCGTTTTCTCAACAAGCCGGAATGGCCTGGCCGGGCGTGCCACCCTGGACGTCTCGCCATGACAATGCCAGGACTCCCGGAAGGAGCAAGGCACTTCGGTGGATGTTGGAGACCCTCGCCCTCAGGCCACAATATAGTTGCGCAGCAGGCCGATGTTCTCAAGTTCAGCTTCGACGGTATCGCCCGGCACGGGAAATGCGTGAGGCATATACTCCTTTGTGCCCTGGCCACCCGATGAGATGAGGTCACCGGGGAGGAAAGTCATGTCGGCAGAGAGGAACTCAATCAGCCTTCTCACCGGCACCCTCATGGTGGCCGTATTCCCCTTGATCTTGAGTTCCCCGTTGATCCTGAACTCCATATTGATGTTCTGGCAATCAGGGACTTCGTCCTTGGTGACGATGAACGGGCCTACGGGCTGGAAGTCGTCAGGGGTCTTGGCGAGCGTGATGTAGTAGGCGCCGGGTAGGGCCGCAGGGCCGTGTCCGGAGAAATGCGCCTTGCTGAGTACGTCCATCACTACCAGGTCGTGCGACACCACGTAGCCGAAGACGTAGTCGAGGGCGTTGGCCTGTGATATGCCCTTTCCCGTCTTTCCCATTATCACGCCCAGCTCCACCTCTGAAGCGACCTCTTGCCCCGTAACGGGCCACTTAATCTCGTCCTCGGGCCCGAGTATGGCGCGCGTCGTCTTCTTGAACATGCAGGTATAACCGGGCTCTGGAGGTGTGACACCCTCCATGTCGGCAAAGATATCGGCGTTTACCCCGATGTTGAATACCCTGTACATCTCCGGGATGGGGGTGAGCAGTTTGACCTCCGGCAGGCCATAGTTGATCTTGGCCCCGGTGGGGGAGAACAGCACGGCGTCCTTCTTCAATGTGCTGCGCAGGTAGTCGTAGACTGTGTTCAGGTCGGCCCAGCCTTCCTCTTCCCTGCGAAGCAGCGCCAGCATCGAAGTCGGCATCCTGGAGTAGGCGGCCTCCACGGCGAAATCGCGGCCCACCCCGCACTCCTGCACCAGGTATTTCTCGAAGGCTGCCGTCAGGTCAGCCATCTGCCCGTCCATCTTCACTCCGATACGGGTATCGCCACTGTGATTTCTGAAACTACCAAGCCTCATTTTGCGTATGACCTCCTGTTCCTAAATCCTATGACTTGCCGGCAGCTGCGTCAAGCTACAACACTGTTGCGCAGCACCCCGATCTCGGTGATCTCAGCCTCGATTGTATCACCCACCACGACGCTGGCTTCAGGCGGGAAAGCGTCTGTCCCCATGGCCCCGGTGGAGATGAGGTCACCGGCTTGAAGAGTGATGTCCTGGGAGAGAAACTCTATCAGCTTGGCCACCGAGCAGCGCATATCCTTAGTGTTGCCCTTCGACACCGCCTTACCGTTGACCCTCAGTTCGCCCTTCAGAGCCTGCGGATTGCCAATCTCGTCCTTGAGGGCTATGAACGGGCCAACCGGCTGGAAGGTGTCCATAATCATGGCTCTGGTGAAGTAGAAACCATTGGGCAGGCAGAGATCGCCCGGTCCCATTCCTCTCAGTATGCTTATCCCGGTCAGGTCATTTACGATGGTGTAGCCGAAGACGTGGTCCAGGGCCCTGCTCTCGGGGATGCGCTTTCCATCCTTGCCCACGATAATGCCCAGTTCCACAGCCGAGGTGACCTCGGTCGCCGTAGTCGGCCACTTGATGGCGTTGCCGGGCCCGCTTATTGTCTCCGGGTCCATCATGAACATGGCCGTCGTGCCATCTTTCGGAGGGATCGTCCCGTAGACTTTCTCGTAGGCGGGATAGTTGTACTCCAGGTTGAAGATCCTCCTGTCCAACTGCGGGACGGGGGTCAGCAACGTCACCTCCTCCAGCCCGTAGGTAATCTTGTCCCCGCACGGAGAGAAGAGCGTCTTTCCCTTCTGCGCTACGCGGGAGATGTAGGCGGCGGTAAGGCGCAGGTCTGCCTGTCCCTCCTCCTCTCTCTTGATCAGGTCCAGCATGGAGTTGGGCAGCCTTTCGGCAGCCACCTCTATGGCGTATGCTGGGTCCGTGCCGCCCTCATCCACCAGGTACTTCTCCAGCGCGGCGGTGAGGTCGGCGATTCCATCACCTACCTTGACGCCGATGCGAAGGTCCCCACCGTGACTCGTAAACGAGGCAACTTTCATAACTTGCTGACTCCTCCTTCAGAAATTCGAGTGTGCTGGCTGATGATACGCCAGCACACTCGATAGTGTCAAGTAGGTATATCCCCCGTTGTTCCCCTTTCCAGGTTACGGGGACTCGTAACAGTAAGGATACACTTCGCTGTATGGCCTGTCGGGTATTCGGTGGTGCGATTCGACTACCTCGGACACCAGGTGCGTCCCGATGGGATACGAATGCCCCGTCAGCCAGGTGTTCTCCAGGCCTTTGATGAAGCGGTCGAACTGCTGGATGTTTACGCTCAGCGCCAGCTCGTAATCGACCCAGCCTCCCCAGCGCCGCGAACCCATGCAGGGAAACGCGATGTGGGAGACCGTCTCCCGGTCAACGTAGGCCTGGGCTGTGGCCGACGCGCATATCCCGGCCAGGCTGCCATAGGAGGTGGTATAGGGGCCGCCGGTGTACCACAGGGACGAGTCCATTATTCTGTTGACCATTCCCGGGCTCACCGCCGTCACGATGACGTCCGGCTCAACCTCCAGGTTCTCCAGCGCGGCTACAGTGGCCGCCTCTATGGTGAAGGCGGGCACGCTCGGCAGCGTGTCCATGGTGCTCTTGGCCAGGGCCTTGGTCTCAAAGTGAATCTGTTCCACGTGTTCGCCGCTCAGAATGGACTCCAGGCGCTCCCCGAAGCCCAGCATCCCCGGGGCGATGGGACAGGCGAAGTCCTCCTTCCTGACCAGGAACGTCGGCCGGGCGTCGGAGGCATTGGTCCTTGCCAGGGTGAGGAACTGGCACCAGGAATGCGTCCTATCCGGTCGCGTCCCCGCCTCGCTCGGGATCGTCTCTCCCTTCTTCCATAGCCTTACCCCCACCGGGAGCGTCAGTGGCCGTATATGCCTCTCGAGCTTCCGGGCTCTTTTCAGATTCTCTTCTCTGATTGACATTGTCTCTCCTTCAGTGCTCCAGGCAGTACGGATATAGCTCGTCGTACGGAGTCTCACTCATCTTGTGGTGGGTCTCCGCCGGCGGCGAAGCAAGCTGGTGGGCAATGGGATAGGAATGCCCGGTGCGGAAGGTGCTCTCCATCCCTTCAATCCAGGTATCGAAGTTCTGTATGTGCACCCCGCATCCCAACTCATCGTCCCTCCATCCACCCCAGCGCCGCGCTCCATGGCAGGGGAAAGCTATGACCGCAACGCTGCTGTCACGCTCGACCATGGCCTGCGCTGTCGCATTGGCGCAGATGCCGCAGCCGTTGCCGTACTTGGTGGTGAAAGACCCGCCCTTGTACCACATAGCCCCATCCATCACCTTGTTGCATCTGCCTGGCGTGACGGCGATAACGATGACGTCCGGCTCCAACTCCAGGTCCTCCAGCGGGCCGATGGTGATGGCCTGGGTATTCGCCGGCATCCGCGGGATGGTGTCTACGGCGGACTTGCACAGTTCCTTGGTGGCGAAGTGAATCTCGCCCAGGAGGCCACCGTCTGCTATCCACTCGGGGATCTCTTCCATCCCCAGGATACCCGGGGCGATATGGCAGGCGACATCCTCCTTCTTTACTAGGAAGACATCGCGCGCGTCAGAGCCGTTACAGCGCGCGAGGGAGACAAACTGGCACCACGCGTGCCGCTGTTTGGGGGGCGTCCCGGCTTCCTTGGGGATTGTCTCTCCGTTCTTCCAGAACTTTATGCCCACCGGTAATGTAGCAGGCCTCAGGTGCCTCTCGATCTTGCGGGCCCTCGCCAGGTTCTCTTCTCTCTTAGTCATTTCTTGCTTGGTCCTCCTTTTCTGCTATCTTGTTCTAAGGCCAATTTGACTTGCGGTTCGCCAATCTCACATATAGAGCACCTCCTTCATAGGCTGGACCTCTGCCTCTCCTGCCTGACATGTAGGCAAGCGGCCTACGTCAAAACAAACGAAGCAGGAAGGCTGAAGAATGGCAGCGGGTTCCCCATTTTGCCGTCCCAGCCCTGCTATGCGAGCTGTGGCGCCTCGGGGAAGTACTGTATGGTGGCATCGGGAATGACCGCCACCTTGGCTCTGTCCCCGTAGGAATTCTTCAGTTCCCTGAGCACCTCGGGCCAGCTTCTGGCCCAGTGTATCATCTCGTACGGCGCCACCCAGTCGCCGCCGACTTTGTCCGGGTAGGGCTGCAGGACGCTTAGCCTCCTGGTTCTGGGGGGCAGGCCAGTCTTGTGTGCGAAGGCCCTGCCGCCGAAGCCCCTGCCGAAGCTGCGGCTCCAGTAGTGGTTGATCTGTCCCTCGGGAGTAACCGCTATCAGCACCATGTCGCCGCCCTTTTCCGCGAGCAGCGGGCAGGCTATCCGCGGAGCCAGGAGCATCTCGTTGGCCTTGGAGAAGCAGTTGGCCACCGCGATATCGCAGCCGGTGACCATGTCGGTGGCGTAGTGCTCTTTGGCCAGCTTCACTCCCGCATCGTGCTCCTCCACCACGTCGCCGACAAAGACAGCGGTTATCTCTCTTTTCATATTGAGGATGCCGTCCACCTTGACGTCCAGCCCGGCCATCCTGGCCGCCTCGTTCATGTCCAGCTTCTGGATGTTGCCTTCGTGCTTGCCTATCCCCGTTGTCGGGGAAGGCCCCAGCCTGGTGTGGTTCAAGTCTATGGTCTCGATGGAGGCGACGCCGGGAAGGATTATCTTGCTGCCGCCGCCAAAGCCGCTCATGGGGTGTGGCACTATCGAGCCGACCCCGATCTTCAGGTCGCAGGACATGAGCTCGCTGTTGACGCGCATGGGTATGCCTCGGCTGCTCATCCCCAGCGGGGTACAGTTCTCGTAGGGATTGTGGTTGTATACCAGGAAGCGGCGCATCACCTCGTCGCCGAGCTTCTTCCTGAAGTCTATCCCGTTCATGGAGCCGTGGGCCCCGATGGCGGCGATGAAGCGTATCCTGTCGTCGGGGATGCCGGCAGCGGCCAGTTCCTCCAGCACGTAGGGTATCATCACCGCGGTGGGCGTGGCCCGGGTCATGTCGTCGAAGAGTACGGCCACCTCCTTCTTCCCCCGGGCCATCTCCCGGATGGTCTTGGTGCCGATGGGATTGGCGAAAGCCTTTCTGAAACCGGCATCATTGAGGGCAGGGGCATCATGGCCGCGCATGCGGCACACGGTGACGTCCCAGGAATCGGGGAAGTCTATGTCCAGCTCGGTATCTCCGTACCATGCTAGCTGCGGTAGTCGGACTGTCTTCGCCTCGCTCATTTCTGCGGTCTCCTCCTGAAAGAAAGATCTTTACTAGGCCAGTGGCCCGACGAGGAATATTCCGTTGTAGCTGGACTGGTCCAGGATCTCGGCCTTGGTCCTCTTGCCCGAAGCCACCTCCAGGCCCTCTGCGAACAGCTCTCGCCCCACCTCTCCCATCCTGCCCTTGGCCTCGAGGTCCACGTAGAAGTCTATGTTGTCCTTCATCCGTCCGTAGGTTGCCCCGTTTGCCGTCACCTTGACTACCGGAACGAAGGGACAGCCCAGCGGCGTGCCCCTGCCGGTGGAGAAGAAGATGACGTTGGCCCCGGCGGCGGCCAGGCAGGTGAGCGAGGGGGCGTCAAAGCCCGGGCCGTCCACTATGAACAGGCCCTGGCCTTCCGGCCGCTCGCCGTATTCGTACACCTGCTCTATGGGGGCAGTCCCGCCCTTGGCTATGGCCCCCAGCGATTTCTCCTCTATGGTGGTCAGGCCGCCCTCGATATTGCCCTTGGTGGGGTTGGTCCCTCTCATGTCTACTCCGGCATCCAGGAAGCGCTTCTCGTAGCGCTTCACGGTGTCCACGATCTTGCGCCCCACTTCAGCGGACACCGCCCGTTGTGCCAGCAGGTGCTCGGCACCGATGAACTCTGTGGTCTCGCTGAATACGCAGCTTCCCCCCGCATCGATCAGCAGGTCGAAGGCGGCGCCGATGGCGGGATTGGAGCCCAGCCCCGAGGTGGTGTCCGAGCCGCCGCACTCGGAGCCGAACATCAGCCTGGACTCGTCCATCTGCTCCCTTCTTATCCGCGAGGCATCGCTCACCATCTGTTTCACTATGCGCGTACCCTCGGCCACGGTGGCGATGGTCCCGCCCACCTGCTGGATTACCAGCTTCTCCACGGGTTTCTTCGACGCGGCGATGTTCTCCGCAATCCCGTCGATATCAACCGGGTCGCAGCCGAGGCTCACCAGCAATACGGCCGCCAGGTTCGGGTTGCGGCCCAGGTTGGATAGAGTGCGGTTCACCAGCTCCAGGTCGTAGGGCGTCAGCGCGCATCCCTGGTGGTGGAGAAAGGGGACGCTCCCCTTGATGTTGTCACTTATCTGGCGGCACGTTGCCGTGGCGCACACCACGGTGGGTATTACGCCTACATAGTTCCTGGTGCCTGCGGAGCCATCCGGTCGCGGATAGCCCCAGAAGCTCACCTGGATGCCTCCCGGGCTATGTCCCCGCGGCCCCGGGTGCTGGCTACGTTGTGTACGTGGACATGCTGTCCCGGCTCGATATCGGCGGTAGCCTCGCCGATGACTTCACCGTATTTCAGTATGGGCGAGCCCGACTTGGTCTGCCTCAGGCTGAACTTGTGCCCGAAGGGGATGGGGTTCACCAGCGTGACGGAGAGGCTGCCCTTATCCGTCTCCATCTCCACCACCTCTCCCGCCTCCATGTCAGCCAGCGCCGTCGCTACATTGTCTTTGGCATTCAAGACGATTGCCTTCTTCTGCATTGCCTACCTCCGCGGGAAATGTACTCGCTTTGGGTCGCTTTGTCAATGTCGGGTCGGTGCTCCGTCCCCTCGTATCCGCCGGGTCAGCGGCGTCCTCTTGCCCGCCGTCTCCTGGACAGGGAGAGCAGCCACATCATCGCCATCACGATGAAGAAAGGTGGAATGCCAAATCCACCCCCGCCGCTCCCCTTGGTCACCACCGTGGTCGCTTTGTCCGGCGGCCCCGCTGCCTCCGTTGCTTCGTCTTCGACCTCGTAGGCCGCCAGCTGCGCCCCTATGTAGCTCTCCGGCATCCAGCCCAGGGGGTTGTTCCCTCCGGTCGCCTCGCCCCACACCCATCCCGCCTCATCGCCTATGGACAGGGACTGGTTGGCTCCCTCGTATCCCGGCAGGTGCACCAGAGTGGCGGCGTGGTCGGAGGCCAGCACGATGGCCGAACGCAGGCCGGCCCCTTTGTATAGCACCGCCAGCAGGATGGCGTAGTCCTCACAGTCGCCGCGGGCGGAGCCCTCCTCGTCTATGGTGGTGGTCATCTCGTCGGCGTTCTGGGCGAACTCCGGGAAGCCGAACTGGCTGGCGTCCGAGCTGTACCTGATCTTGTCCCGGGCGAAGGCGAAGACGTTCTCCGCCCTCTGGTGGATGTCCGGGTAGTCCCGGGCGAACTGCTGGCCGATCCGGTATGCCCTGTCGGCGTTTGCCCCCAGGCTCTCGCCCACGATTATGGGACGGAAGCTGGTCTCCGACCGCACCTGGAAGAAGCCGTCCTCGCCCTCGGCTCGGGTGCGGCAGAGGTCCCAGTCGTCGAAGATATCCTCGCCCTCTTTGTAGAACTGCTCCGTCGATATCGCCAGCACGGACGAGGGTATGGTTGCCGCCAGGACTGCTACCAGTGCCACCAGGGGCCATGCACGCCTGAGATGGCTCGTCATAAGGGCATGATCAGGGCGCCGTGTAGTATCAGCCCGAAGAACACCAGGTAGCCGAAAACGTACGCGCCCACCGCGACGGGCTCCTGCTCCACGCAGTTGAAGGGTATTCTGGGGGTGAGTCTGTCGACGATGTAGAGCAGGGCTATTCCTAGGAGGAGGCTGACGAAGAAGCTGATGGCTATCAGCCCCAGCCGCCTGGGGTCGATCAGGCTGTGCAGCACTCCAGCGCCGACCAGCACCGGCCCGGTCACCACTCCGTGGATAACCAGCCCTATCATGATGAGGAACCCGGCTATGAACAGTCCCACGGAGACCGGGCTCTCTCCCACTCTCTGGCGCTGGTGAATGCTCGGGGTAAGGGCATCCAGCACCCTGATGCCCAGACAGGCCAGCAGAGAGCAGACAAAGGCCAGGATTACCGTCCTGGCCACCCACAGAAGCACCACCACGTAGAAAGGACTGCTCGAGCCCATCAGTATCCGTGGATCATCCTATCCAGTTGGTTGGGGTCGCTGCTCTTCTTCATGGCCTCGTCGACAGTGATTGTACCGCTTGACACGAGATAGGCCAGTGCCTGGTTCAGGGACTGCATACCGTCTTTGGTTGCGAGCTGGAGGACGCTGGGCAGCTCGTATGTCTTGTTGGTGCGTATCAGATTCCTCACCGCGGCGCTGGCAAGCATGATCTCGAACGCCGCCACCCTTCCCCTGCCGGTCGCCCGCGGCATCAGTGTCTGTGACAGCACCGCTTCAATCACCTGGGATACCTGCAGCCTGATCTGGTGCTGGTGCTCTGGCGGAAAGGCGTCGATTATGCGGTCAACCGTCTGGACGGCGTCAACGGTGTGCAGCGTGCCCAGCACCAGGTGGCCGGTCTCGGCTGCGGTGATGGCTGTGCTGATAGTGGCCAGGTCCCGCATCTCGCCCACCAGGATCACATCGGGGTCGTGCCGCAGGGCATGCACCAGGGCGTTGGCGAAGGACTTAGTGTCGTCGCCCAGGTCTCGCTGGGCGATGAGACACTTCTTGTTGTGGTGCAGGAACTCCACTGGGTCTTCTATGGTGATGACGTTCCTGCCGTCATGCTCGTTGAGGTAGTCGATCATAGCGGCCAGAGTGGTGCTCTTGCCGCTGCCTGTGGGGCCGGTGACCAGGATAAGCCCCCTCGGCCGCATGATCAGGTCCTCGCAGATCGTGGGCAGCCCGAAGTCGCTTATGGTGGGAACGGTGAAGGGAATGCGCCGGAAGGCGATGCTCATCGTCCCTCGCTGGAGCATGACATTGACCCGGAAGCGGGCCAGCCCCGCGACGCTGTACGCGAAGTCCAGCTCCAGTTCCTGGAGGAAGCTCTCTCGCTGCCTCTCAGAGGTAATCTCATTGAAGACGTCCTCGATGTCCGTGGGGACAAGGCGCGGCAGGTCTATTTGGGGCTTCAGCGCACCGTCAATACGCAGCACCGGAGGCGCTGGCACCCTTAGGTGCAGGTCCGACGCGTCCTGGTCGGCCATCAGGTGGAGCAGCTCCTTTATCTGCATACCAAGCCCTGCAACATAATATACGCATCCGGCCCCAGTTTCAACCCCCATCGTCCCGGCAGCGCCCCACGTGAGCCCCCCTTCTGTCATTGCGAGCGCAGCGAAGCCATCTCGCCGCACCGCACCCAGAAATGGGGCTGAGCATTGCCGCAGCAGGTCCTTTCGCTTACGGTTAGGACGCCTCGCAACGACATCTTGGGGGCCCGTGTTTCCGCCCTTCACCCGCCACGCGCAGCAGCAGTTCGTTGCTCACGTTGCCGCCATCTTGCAGGGCAGGACTGGAGTGAACCTGTTGCCCCTGCCTTCCTCGCTTTCCACCTCAGTGCTGCCGGCGTTGACCTCAACTAGGATGCCGCTTTTCGTGTTTCGGCTTCACTGCTTCATCTCGGCCCGTTCCAGTGCCCCGCCCTCGATCACCTCCACCATGGCGTCCGCTATCCGGGCGTCGTACTTCGTGTCCCTGCCACCCTTGATTTCCTCCAGCACCTCCGCTTTGCTTCTCGCCAGCCGGTAGGGGCGATGGGAGCTCATCGCCTCAACCACGTCGCAGACGCCCAGGATGCGTACCTCCCGGGTCAGGTCATCGCCGCTGAGGCCTCCAGGGTAGCCGGAGCCGTCCAGCCGCTCGTGGTGGTGCAGGGCCATCTCGGCGACTGGCCACGGCAGAGTGGTCTCCTTTAGAATGTCATGGCCCTGACGGGTGTGAACCTGAATCAGGCTCCATTCCTCCTCACTCAGCCTTCCCGGCTTGGTGAGGATGGACTCGGGAATTGCGATCTTGCCGATATCGTGGAGCAGGGCGCCGATGTAGAGACCCTGTAGTTCGTCTGGGCTCAGTCCCAACTTCTCTCCCACCAGCCGCGCCAGCGCGGCTACCTTCCGCTGGTGGCCGGCCGTGTAGGGGTCCCGGGTCTCCATGGCGCGCGACACCGTTTCGGTCAGGTCGATGAAGGCGTCCTCCAGCCTCTGCTGCGCTTCCTTGCGCTCAGTGATGTCCAGCCAGTTGGCCACGTAGTAGTTGAACTGTCCCTTCTGTCTGGTCGGCGTGGCGCTTATCTCCACCCAGAACCGCTCTCCGTTCTTCTTCTGAAATCGCTCCTCGACCCTCCTTAATCCCTGCCGCAGCCCCTGTTCGAAGTCCTCGCGGGACTTCTGCAGCGTCTCCTCCGTCCACCAGGGATAGGGGGCTTTCTTCCCTAGAAGCTCGGAGGGAGAGAAACCCGTCAGTTGCGTCAGCGCCGGATTCACGTATCTCAGCGTGCTGTCCGGGTTGGCCACTAGCAGAGGGGTGGGAGCGTTCTTCATCAGGCTCGAGCTGAACTCCTCGCTTGCCCGTAGCATCTCCTCCGCCTTCTTCCGCTCCGTGATGTCCCGGATGACGCCCTGGTAACCCGCGATAGACCCGTCTTCGGCCTTCCTCATCGTTGCCGTGAGCAGACAGTCCATCCGCGTCCCGTCTTTCTTGCGCAAAGCCACTTCGTAGTCTACGAGTGACCCCTTCTGTTCCATCTCCTGCTGAAATCTATCCCTGTCGGCGGGCTCCACGTATGTGTTCTTGACGCCCGTCTCCAGCATCTCCTCTCTGGAGTAGCCGAAGAGTTCTAGCATGGACTGATTGACGTCGATGAACCCGCCCTCCTGGGTGGTAATGTAGATGGCATCCCTCGACTGTTCGAAGAGGCTGCGGTACTTCTGCTCGCTCTTGCGCAGCTTGTCCTCCGCCTCCTGCCTCTCAATGGCCCTGCGGACGGTCAGCAGGAGCTGGTCCCCATCGTAGGGCTTCCGCAGATAGCTGTAGGCTCCTAGGTTCATCGCCTCGATGGCCGATTCCTGGGAGGCGTATCCGGTGATTATGATGCACGCCGTGTCCAGGAGTGAACGCCTCCTCATCTCCCTCATCAGCTCGAGGCCGGACATGTCATGGAGCTTGAGGTCTATCAGGGCCACGGCAGGTGACTCCGCCTCAACCCGCTCCAGGGCTTCTCTTCCCGTGGCCGCCGTCAAGAGCGCGTGCCCCTCGAGCTTGAGCACGTCGCCCAAAGACTCCCTTATCCTGGGGTCGTCATCTACAACGAGAACCTTTCTCTTGGCAGTCATCTCCCCGGACTCCCCAGTTCCTCCAGCGCCTCCGCCACCTTGTCGAATTCTGTGGCTTTGTCGAAGAAGAAGTCCACCCCGGCGTCTTCGGCCTTCTTGCGGTATTGCGGGTAAGGGTAGTTGGTGAGCATTATCACTTTGGAAGCCGGCGTGCCCCTCTTTATGTTCTCCAACACATCCAGGCCGCTTCCCGCGGGCATCCGGATGTCCAGTATCACCGCGTCGGGCTTGAGGTCCAAAGCCAGCTTCGTCGCTTCTAGGGAATCGCGGGCTTCGCCTACAAGCTCAATCCCTTCCATCTCGGAGAGCATAGCTCCCAGTCGCCGTTGTATCAGGTCAGAGTCGTCCACGATAAGGACTCGCATTGGACTATCCTCTCCTGCCCGAGGCTGTTCGGGCCAAACGACCTCGTGGATGCTCCCATAGCATAGTCTGGTGCAGAAGGCGCACGCTATCGGGAATTGTCTGAAATCCGAGTAGGACTTTGTCTCGAGTTCCTGTAGGTGTTTGTCCTACAAACGGTCAGTCCACCAGGCCGTGCTTGATGGCGTAGTGGGTCAGCTCTGCGCTGCTCTTCATCCGCATCTTCCGCAGCACGCGCGTCCGGTAGGTGCTGATGGTCTTCACGCTGAGCATGAGTTCTTCCGCAATCTCGTTTGCCGTCGTGCCCGCAGCCATCATGCACATCACGCGGAACTCCCGGTCGGAAAGGAGTTCATGGGGCGGCTTGTCCTGGTCGCTGCCGAGTTCCAGGTCAGCGGCCAGTCTCTCGGCCAGGGAGGGGCTGACGTACTTCCTGCCCTGGGAGATTCTCCGTATTGCCGTTACCAGCTCATCCGGGGCGCTGTCCTTGGTCATGTATCCTGAGGCGCCAGCCCTGATAACGCGCACTGCGTACTGCTCTTCCGGGAACATGCTCAGCATCAGGACATGGAGCTTCGGCTTCATGACCCTGAGCTCTCTCAGGATATCCAACCCGTTCCTTCCGGGCATGGAGATGTCCAGCACGAGCACGTCGAAATCGTCTCTCGTTACCTTCTCCACCACTTCCTGTCCGGTGCTCGCCTCGCTGCTCACCGCCATGTCCGTGGCGCTCCCGAGGATCCGTTTCAGTCCTTCACGGACGATGGCGTGGTCATCGGCAATCAGTATCTTTATCATCAGCCCTCCGTCTCATTCTACGCCCGTAGCCAGGGCATCCTCAAGGGGTTGTACTCCGTCCTCCGTCATTTGTGATTGCCAGGTGGTGTCTCCCTCCCTCCGCAGCGGGATGCTCACGGTCACCGGCGTGCCCCTGCCCGGCTGTCTGTTGATCTGCGGCTCGCCTCCCAGGAAGGCGGCGCGCTTCCTCATTCCCAGCAGGCTCAAAGAGTTGCGATCGGAAACCTGCTTGGCGGTGATTTCCTTGCCGCCGTCCGCGATCTCCAGCAACAGTCGGCTGACCCTCTTGTTCAAGTTCACCCCGACCCTGGTCGCCCCGGCGTGGCCTCCCACGTTGGTCAGCGCCTTCTGGAAGATGCGGAAGACTGCCGTGGAGCGGTCCTGCTCCAGCAGCAGTGCTTCGTTCTTTGGCGGCTCCTTTCTCAGCCAGGACAGGTCTATCTTGATCGCCGTGAGTGCCTGCCCAGTCTCATCGTGTAGCTCCGTGGCGATGCCGGTTCTCTCTTCCTCCCTGGCCGACTGTATGTGCTCGGCCAGCTCACGCAGCTCATGGCGCGAAGTTTCCGGCTTCTCCTCCGCCCGCTTGCGCTCGGTGGTGTCCGGTTGACTTGCCAGGTAGTACCTGAGTTCGCCTACGGGTTACTGTCGGCCCACGCCGAGTAGCATCGCCCATCTCCAATGCACAACCGCCACTCCGCGGATGCAGGCCCGTCGGCCGCCGAGTCCAACCATACTGCAGAGACGGCGGCAGGCCCTGCGACAGCAATCCAGAGCCCGCCCCCTTTTACCGCCCTCGTCCGGGTGTGCTAATCTAGGTCGGGCGAGGCGTCGGCCATGACGGAAATCGAGATACTGTGCTGGAACGTCAACGGGATCAGGGCCGTGGAGAGGAAGGGCTTCCTCCCCTGGCTTAGTCGGACGTCCCCGGACATCCTCTGTCTCCAGGAAGTCAAAGCTCAGGCTGACCAGCTACTCCCTGAGGTCTATCAGCCGTCCGGCTACCGGGGCTACTGGCACTTTCCGCTGAGAAAGGGCTACAGCGGGGTGGCAACCTTGACGAGACTGGAGCCGGCTGCGGTGCAGAACGGCCTCGGCATCGAGAGGTTCGACGTGGAGGGCAGGGTCATCACTGCCGGATATCCTTGGTTCACCCTCATCAACGTGTATTTTCCCAATGGGAAGGCGAGCCAGGAGCGGCTGGAGTACAAGATGGATTTCTATGATGCGTTCCTCGACTTCGTGGAGCCGTTGAGGGCTGGTGGTCGTGGGCTTGTCGTTTGCGGAGACTTCAACACGGCCCACAAGGAGATCGACCTGGCTCGCCCCAGGGAGAATGAGAACGTGTCGGGGTTCCTGCCTGTGGAACGGGAGTGGATGGACAGGTTCGTCGCCAGCGGCTTCGTGGATGCCTTCCGTCACTTCAACCGGGAGCCGCACCACTACACCTGGTGGAGCATGAGGACGAGGGCCAGGGAGCGGAACATAGGGTGGAGGCTGGACTACTTCTTCGTTACCGGCGACCTGCTGGGCTCGGTCACCGAGGCCAGCATCCTGCCCGATGTGATGGGGTCGGACCACTGCCCCGTGGGTCTCAGGCTGCGGCTCTGAGCCCTGTATACCTGTGGTATAATCTAAAACCCCGCGGCCATCTGTGGGTCCAACCCTGGGAGACACTTTGTCGGGCGAGACGATGAAGACGCTACTGCAGTGCGATTTCGACGGCACTATCACCGAGGAGGACGCCAGCTTCTTCCTCCTGGATGCCTTCGCCGATGGAGACTGGCGGCGCTTGCTCCGGGACTATCAGGAAGACAGGATATCCGTGGGAGCCTTCAACAGCAGGGCCTTCTCTCTGGTCAAAGCCGACAGGGAGACAATGCTCAGGAACGTAAGGAACAACGTCAGGATACGCCGCGGATTCGGGGAGCTGGTGGCCTATTGCGCCAGCAGGGACTTCAGGTTCGTCATCGTGAGCAATGGCCTCCACTTCTACATAGAGGAGATCCTGGCGGGAGTTGGCTTGGGCCACCTCGAGGTGCACGCGGCGCAGGCCCAGTTCCTTCCTGAAGGCGTCAAAGTCCAGTATCTGGGGCCCGACGGGGCCCATTTGGACACCGGCCTGAAGGAGGAGTACATCAGGTTGTTTCTGAAACAGGGCTACCGTGTGCTCTACGCGGGCAATGGGAGGTCCGACGTATACGCCGCACGACATGCCCGCAGGGTCTTTGCTACCGGAGAGCTGCTGGAGCATTGCCAGCGCCACAAGCTCAGGTGTCAGCCGTTCGCCGACCTCACCGATGTCATCCGGGGACTGGAGCTGCTGTAGGCGCGTCGAGTGGACGCCGGCTTCATCAGCCGCGCTGGTCCTTCACCAGAAGCCCCACGGAGTAGCCAAGAGCCACTGCTCCCAGCACCGTGAGCGCCGTCAGTACAACGACGTACTGCCACCCGAAGTAGGCGATCATGATGGGCAGGAGGAACGGCTTGACCGCACGACTGTACAGGAACACTGCTATCGGAGAGGCCCCCGCCCCCTTCTCCCTCAACTCCTTCAGCAGCGGATACCAGACGTAGATGGGCCCCGCCGAGATGATTCCCGCTCCCGCCGACAGCATGATGCCCTTGATTCCGGCCCTCCTGCCGACGAACCTCGTGATCTGCGCCGGCTTGACAAACAGGTTCAACACCAGCATGACGGCGAAGACTAAACCCAGCGGCAGGGCTACGTTGCGCAGCACTCTGCCGCTGCTCTCCAGCGCCACCAGCGCCTTGTCGGGCGCGGCAGCGAGAAGGATGCCGTAGACCGCCAGCACTATGGTCGGGAAGAGGAACACTCGGCGCGGCTGCCTCCGCTCGTTGTGCCGCTGAGCCGCCCCGGCGTTCACCGGAGAAACCCTCCGCCAAGCGTGAGGATAAGCACCGTGAGGATGGCGATGGGTATTGACAGGGCGAAGCAGAGCCCGTTTCTCACTAGGCCGAATCTTCTGCCCAGTGCTGCTATCTCCGCGGGTAGCTGCACCAGGCCCACTGTCACCCAGGTGACAATTAGCGCCGTCACCGCATACAGGCTGACGCCGTCCTTCAGCAGCTCGCCCCCGATTATGTAGCTGTTGATGGGATTCCCTGCCAAGATGCTGCCGAAGCCGGCCCCTCGCAGCGTATCCAGCGCCGGGTCGCCTGAGAAGACGGATGCCAGAACCTCCCTGGAGACGAAGGTGTTGAACAGTCCTATCAGCAACACCACTCCCGCCAGCATGGGAAGCAGGTTGGCGAACTGCCTGGCGGACTTCCTGAAGGCCAGCGAATAGCTGCCTCTGCCGGGCCCGGCCTCTCTCCCCTGCCCCCTGCCTCCCTGGGCCTTCACCGCGTCAGCCACGCCCTCTTGTCCTCACCCCAGATGCGGCTGACCCTCTCTCTGAGCCAGTCGATGGGGACATCTGCCTGCGGCCCGTACAGCTCCACGTATTCGATATATGGCTGGCCGGCCAAGTCTGATTCAGGCAGCAGGGCATCGTGCACTCCGTCGAACTCCACCGGCGGGAGACCGTTCTTCTGGCACAGCTCCTTGTCGAAGGTTGCCGCTGCGCTGACCCATTTCCCGTTGAGATGGAACTGGTTGTAGCCGTGGCCGGGGAAGACATTGGTTCCGGTCTTTTCCAGGAGGCTCGCCGGCACTCTGGAGTTCTTGATCTTGGCGAAGGCCAGTCTCGTGGGGATACCGGCTGCGCGGCCCAGCGCCGTGAGCAGCACCGCCTTCTGCACACAGTACCCCTTTCCCCTCGCCAGAACTGTGCTCGCCTTGAAGTCCTCCAGATATGCCGAGATCATGTAGATGTTGTAGCGGATTGAGTCGCGGACGAAGTAGAACAGCTTGACCGCCTTCTCCTCGTCGCTGGCGCACCCAGAGGTCAGTTCCTTGGCCAGTCCCTGAATCGCCTCGCTATCGCAGTCGATGGCCTCCGTGGCTTCAAGATAGGTATCCATCTCGTCCATTTTCTTTGTTGTCATTCGAGGGGCGAAGCCCCGCGGCAATCCCCACCCCCGACTTTGGACTATCGACTGCCGACTCTCGACTGTTCATCCATCACGCACATCGCCAGCCCCTCTGCCCCGTCATTGCGAGCGCAGCGAAGCAATCTCCAATCCATCGGAGAGGGGAAATGGTGCAAACAGCCTCGCGTGAAGTCGGGAGCCTCCGCGGACGGGTCACAGTTCCAGGTCCGTGGCGATCTCCTTGATGCCCTTCAGGCCCAGGGCGACGAGCTCCTCGAGTCTTAGCCCTATCTCCTGGCACCGCTCCATTCGCTCGCGCGTGACTTCAGAAGCGGCTGCGTTCTCCTTGAGGCGCTTGAGCACTGACCTGGCAGTCAGCCCTTTCAATTCGTTGGCGTGGGCCAGGCCGGCGGCGATGATGAGCTGGCTCAACTGGTCGGCGCAGAGCAGGGCCTTGTCCAGCTTCGTCTCCCGTGGAATGCCGTGGGACTCGTTGTGGCACAGAATGGCGTGGCACATAGCCTCACTCCCCCCCAGTTCCTCTGCTATGTCGGCCCCTAGCTTGCTGTGGCTTTCGGGGTCGTCTTCGACCAGCTCCACATCTATGTCGTGGAGGAGTCCGGTGAACCCCCACTCGTCTTCATCCTCCCCGAACCTCCTGGCCAGAGCACGCATGATCGCCTCGGCGGCCAGCATGTGTTTCCGCATATCCTTTTCTTGTACATTGGCATCAATGGAAGCCAGTATCTCTTCTCTGTCCATCTCTGCTCATGCCCCGGCTGTGACGCCGCCGACTCTTCCCTCCCCCCTCCTGTCCTCGCCCCATGGACTAGACCTCCAGGGAGAAGCTGGCTGAGGACCCCCTTTTCCGTAATATATCACAGAGGTATTGTCCAGTGAAAGAATCCTCGTGCTGTGCCATCTCCTCGGGAGTGCCGCTGGCTATCACGTAACCGCCCTCGTCTCCCGCCCCCGGGCCGAGGTCGATGACCCAATCGGCATTCTTGACCACGTCGAGGTGGTGCTCGATGATGACCACGGTGTTGCCGTAGCTGACCAGGCGCTGGAGCACTCCCAGCAGGGCTTCCACGTCCGCGAAAGAGAGGCCGGTGGTCGGCTCGTCGAGAATGTAGAGAGTCCTCCCGGTGGAGCGGCGCGACAGCTCGGTGGCCAGCTTCACCCGCTGCGCCTCGCCCCCGGAGAGGGTGGGCGCAGGCTGGCCCAGGCAAATATACCCCAGGCCGACGTCTCTCAGCGTTTCCAGCTTTCTCCTTATGCTGGGGAAGTGCTGAAAGAACCCCAGGGCCTCATCGACGGTCAGGGCCAGCACCTCGGCGATGTTCTTCCCTTTGAATCGGATCTCCAGGGCTTCGCGGTTGTAGCGCTTCCCTTTGCACACCTCGCACGGCACGGTGACGTCCGGCAGGAATTGCATCTCAATTTGAACATAGCCCACCCCCTGGCACGCTTCGCATCTGCCCCCTTTCACGTTGAAGGAGAACCTCCCTGGAGGATAGCCCCGAGCCCTGGCCTCAGGGGCCTGGGAGAAAAGCTCACGGATGGGGGTGAACGTGCCGGTGTATGTAGCCGCATTGCTTCGCGGCGTGCGGCCTATGGGCGATTGGTCGATGTTGACCACCTTGTCTATGTATTCGGTGCCGGCGATGCCGTCACAGTCGCCAGACCTGTCTTTGGCCCGGTAGAAGAGCCTGGCCAGACTCTTGTACAACACGTCGTCAACGAGGGAGCTCTTGCCGCTGCCGGAGACCCCGGTGATGCACACGAACTTGCCCAGCGGGATGTCGACATCGATATCCTTCAGATTGTTCTCTCTGGCGCCCTTGATACGTAGCTGCTTTCCCGAACCGGCGCGGCGCTCCGCCGGGCTGGGGATCTGCCGTGCCCCGCTGAGGTACTGCCCCGTTGTTGACTGGGGGCAGTTCATGATGTCCTGCACTGTCCCCGTGGCCACGATCTCTCCTCCCGCTCTGCCGGCTCCCGGCCCCATGTCGATGATATGATCCGCGGCCCTCATCGTCGCCTCGTCGTGCTCTACCACGATTATGGTGTTGTCCAGGTCTCTGAGGCGCTTCAGGGTGGCTATCAGGCGGGAACCGTCGGCAGGGTGTAGTCCCACGGTAGGCTCGTCGCAGATGTAGAGCACCCCGGTGAGCCCGCTGCCGATTTGGGTGGCCAGGTGAATTCTCTGCGCTTCGCCCCCGCTTAACGTCGCTGACCGCCGGTCCAGGGTTAGGTAGCTCAGGCCTATGTCACTGAGGAAGCCCAGCCTGGCGTGGATTTCCTTTATGATCTGATTGGCGATAGTGAACTCGCGGGGGCTGATCTGGCCGCTGAGAACCTCTATCCAGTCCACTGCCTCTGTCACCGAGAAAGCGGTGACGTCCATAATGCTCTTTCCGGCAACGCTGACCGCCAGCGATTCCGGCTTGAGCCTCTTTCCGTGGCACCGGGGGCAGGGGTTCGATGACATGTAGCGCTCGATATCGACCCTGATTCTATCGGAGTCGGTCTCCCGGAAGCGGCGCTCCAGGCTTGGTATTACTCCCTCGAAGGCTGTATGGTAGTGGCGCACTCTTCCGTGGTGGTTCTCATAGCTGACGGGGACTATGTCACCGCTGCCTCCGTAGAGAATGAGCTGTAGTTGCCCTTCGCTGAGGTCTTTCACCGGTGTTCTCAGAGAGAAGCCGTGCCGGCGGGCCAGTGTTTCCACCATGATGCTGTACCACGGGCTCATGGTTCCATTCCGCGCCCACGGCTGGATGGCCCCTTCGGCTAGACTCAGTTCCCTGTCGGGTATTACCAGGTTGGGGTCGATCTCCAGCTTGACTCCCAGCCCCGTGCAGGAGGGACAGGCCCC
>Ga0209635_10000505_pt1 | contig 26657 bp, 27 predicted proteins | sample DeeMarSWOR230_32_FD_187463 | JGI IMG/M metagenome (GOLD analysis project Ga0209635, IMG submission 187463) | Marine sediment microbial communities from White Oak River estuary, North Carolina - WOR-2-30_32 (SPAdes) (version 2) | ecosystem: Environmental > Aquatic > Marine > Intertidal zone >...
CCAGATTAAATCTCGAAACATCTGATTTCTTTTTTCTTCAGAATCAATTACGTTAATTCTTATATTTTGACTAACATCAAACCCAAATTTAACAAATTGAGCTTTAATGCATTCTGTGCATCCATCTGGATATCTATTACATTCCTTTTTATCTATTCCGCAGTTAAATCCTACTCGACTAACCTGAAAATATACCATAAAAATTTCAAATTAATTAATATCCTCATTAAACATAAGATTAATTTGAAATTTATAAAATTATCAAAATCTCCTAGAATCTGTGATGTTGTAACGAAAGTTAATATTCAAAAACTAACTTAAAATATAAAGACTTAAAATAAAAATACATATTATTCATTTATTCAAGTTTATTTTGACATAAATTATAAAAGCAAGTAATTGAAATGACAGAAGAAGAGCTTAGGGATCAAATTAATAAAATAGCAAGTAAAATAATGGAAGTAGAAGAGGGAGCGAAAAAGAAAGAGACTTATATAAAAAATAAAATTGATGAAAAATTTAATAATAAAATTAGTGAGAATGAATCAAAGCTCCAAGTTGGACAAAATAGGTTAGATGAACTTAATAAAAATATTAATAAATTGAACCTAGAGAAGAAAAAGTTAAATTCGTTTATTAGCGACTTAAAAAAGCAATGTAATTCATTGAAGAAAGATAAAGCGGGAATTTTAAAGAAAGAATTTAGGTCAATTACTAAAGAAAAGGATAATAAGATGAAAGATATCAATAGAGAGATTAAGCTATTAGAAAAACAGTTGAAAGAGAAAGAAAAATTATAAATATTTCTGTTCAGAGGTTTTAATATCAAATAACTTGTTTTTCAGAAAAAACTTTTTCCAGAAACTTATGAAACTCTTTTGTATTTCTTTCTAAAATATTATTATCCTTAATTTGATTATTCTTTAAGTATTTTTTGATTAATCTATTCTTTAGACTTATTAAACCGGCAATTGTTTTAACTTCCTTTTTAATTTGTATTTTAAAGGGGGGTTTTCTTCTTCCACCAATATCTGGTATAAAAACTAAATGATTTCTAAAAAGAGTGGTTAGCATTTTGTGGAAGTTATTATGAGGAAATTTTTCATTATACCAAACTTTTAAATCTTTAATTGGTACAGGTTTAATGCCTAGAAGTTCTAATATTTGTATTACATCATTTCTTTCTAATAATGAAATTATATTTTCTTCTTCAAGTTTACCCTGAATTTCATCGAGAACCGCCGAATTAAACTCTTTTATCCAGCTTTTAACTAATTGTATACTATATTTAATTTCTTTTTTGTAATTTTGATTGTATAAGTTTGTTCCTTCATAAAATGCTGCAAAGATTTCCTTTTTAGTTTTTAACCATTCTGAAAATTCAATACAGAGATTGAAAACTGCTTTTTCAGTTTCAAGAGATGGTGGCTGATTAAAAATTATTGAAATCATTAGGAACTCTTTATTTCCACGAGCCCACATTGAATCAATTTCGAAATAATAATTGAGGGTGTAAGATGAGTTAAAGGAGTGAGTAAAAAAACCTTCTGATATGACCTGATCCATTAAGTTTGCTATAACCGTAGCATTTTCTTCCTTCAATTTATGTTCCGGATAAGAATAAAAAACTGAAGGGCCCATTTTGCGATCAAAATATGAGAGAACTAATAGGATTTGCATTATTTGGTCTCAAAATTTGTTAATTCTTTTTATTAAGAACATCTGGTGCCCATTTAAAAATTAAAATAATATACAGATGAATATCTTAAGTAATCCTTCAATATTGACTTTATCTTTTAACATTTCTAGAAAGGTAAATTAAAAATATTAATACTATAATCCCCAATAATGAAAGAAATAGAAACATAAAATAAATATTGATTTCAGCAACGTATCCGGCGATAATAGGTGTTACTCCAAAACCAATTCCTACTAAAATTTCATTTATAGTTGAGAATTTTGATGTACTTTTTGCTGTTCCATGTTCAAGCATAATTTTCATCGAGGTTCCATGAATTAATCCGAAAAAAAGACCAGTTGACACACTTATTATTGATATAAACCAAATATCGTCAAAAAAGAGAATCAAGGTTGAAAATAAAATCACAAAAATTATACTTGTTAATGCAGATATCTTTCTATTATATATTTTCATAGAATTGATCCAGGTTAACCCTATTAGTTGAGTTGCTTGAATCCCAAATTGTACAAGATAAGTGGGAGTAGAGGTAATTGCTGAAGCTTTTAAAAAAATTTGATATGAAAAAAGAAAATTTGCTTTAGCGATTGCCAAAAAAATTATTCCAATCCATGAGAATAGTATTGGATAAATAATCATTGGGGTGTTCTCTTTTATTTCTATATGAGAAATCGTAGAATCTACTTGAATTTGTGGCTCTTGATTTGATAAAGACACACTTATTTCTTTTTTTAAGAATAAACTAACCGGAATTAATAGAAATGAGATACCCCAAGAAGCGATCATGGCAAAATAATCATTCCAAACAAATGCCCAGGTATAACCTACAAGAAGCCCGAGAAGAAATCCAGAGTTCCATGAAAAGTTAAAATGTTTAAAATTTTTATTAGATTTCTCCATATTACTTACCTTTTGCCATTTACTTAATAAATTAAAGCAATTTGGCCAAAAAACGCCCAATGATATTCCTGATAATATACGACACATGATTAAAAACCAAGGTTCAAAATATATTATTTGAGCTCCAGTTAGTATTGAAGTAAACACACAAGATAGTATAAGAGAAGTCCTAATTCCCAACTTTGAGGTAATAAATTGCCCCAATATGGGGGCAAAAATATATGCTATAGATCCAATAGAAGATATAACCCCTAAAGTACTCTCGCTAATAAGTATGACTCTATATAGATAGTTTTGAAGAGCCCGTTCAAAAATCGAAACATAAAATAAGCGAATAAACGAAAGCAAAAATAATGGCCAAACGCGATAATTACTTATTGAATTTTTAGTTTGATATTTAGAAAATTTCTTCGAGATTGGCACAATTTTATACCTTATTATTTTTAAAAGAAGAAATAATACGTTTCTCATATATTTTTTTAAAATTAGATCCTAACGATTCTCTTGAAAATATAATTGTTTTAGAGTGAGAAACTCGGCTTTTTTAGAAAGAGTGTTGTTGATAAAATTATGAATTTTGGTGTTAAATTTATCTCCTGTATTTAACCAACGATCTGGTCTATAAGAAAGATTGAGAAATAAATTAAAACCGCTCATTTGATTGCGTAACACTTCTTTCATATTTATCCATTCTATAGGATGAAAACATAAGATAATTACTTCCTTTTTAAACATCAATTTTAATAAAAAAGAATAATTTATACAAATTCTAAGAGATATATTATAATTCGAGGGAGGATATTCTTGAATTCCATCATTATATTTTTGATAACATTTCACATTTTTCTGAGATTTAATTGATGAATCATATTTAAATCCCAAATTATTTAATACTTTGAATAAATATTTTGGAGGATTTAAATATGGTGAACGAAACCCTATAATTTCTGAATTTTGGCATGTATTCTCTAATATTTTTTTATTTTGAGAAATTATTGCTTGGCATTTTTTAAACCCTAAATGGTTTAATCGTTCATGACTTAACCCATGACATGCGATCTCATGACCCTTACGCTCAATTAAATTTATGTATTCTGGTAGATATTTAGCAACATGTCCTGTACAAAAAAATGTTGCATTAACATTAAAATTATCTAAAAGTTTTAATATTTTCAATAGGCCAACTTTTACCCCAAAAAAAGTATTTAAAATATTTGGAATATCCCTTTCAATATCAAAGGTCAATATAATTTTCATTATATACGTAAAATTTATAATTTTAGATTTGAAATATCAAACATAAATTTGAGTTGAATGCTTATTCTATTTATAAACTCTGGATTTATAATTAAATTTTCTAGGAAATTATTTATAAAAATTACACTATAATTATATTAAATGAAATCCAGAAATTAAAAACTTAAAGTGAATTAAAATGCCAATAATGGAAGGTTGGGAGGTTTCTCCCGATAGAATTGAGAAATATGAAAAAATGTTGGGTCAAGACGATGTAGGCGACCCGATAATTACTTCAAAATGTAGGCTTAGTAAAGAAAATGGTTTTTTAATAGTGACTGACAACGGATTTGCCTGGAGGATACAGGTTACGTACATGAGAGGTTCATATATGTCTATGGGAAAAAGTAAGTGGGTAAGATGGCACGATGTAAATAACATTCAGCTACAAAAACCTGGCGTCATAATATTATGGGTAAATAAACGAAAAAACACTGAATTAATAATTGATGGTAAGGGCAATCCCAAACAAAAGAAATGGAAACTAATATTACAGCAAAATAAGAATGAACCAAAGCCTCATTTTAGACAAAGACAGGCAGATTTCTTTAATATTTTCGCTGAAATCTATAACCGTAATAGAGTAGAAACAATTCCTTCTACGAGCGACTCAAGAATTTAAATTTTAGAGATTAAAATCTCTTTACTTTTTTTCTTTCATCTTTTTTTTTATACATAATTTTTTAGATAAGATTTTATTCTAGGGTATTATTTTGAAGGATTTGTAAAAGTCAAGCTTTATTCTTCCCTTTTTAACACTATTTTATGTGAAAATGGGTCATATTCAAGAGTATCTTTTTTAACGATTCTTTTCTCAACTATATTTCTAAAAATTTTAAAGTAAAAGTTTTCGAATCCAACGATGAAAATCTCATTTTTCCACCTAAATTCTGCTATAGCTCTAATTAACTTAAGAATTGGGATATTATTTTGTTCAAAAACTTTCTTACCCACGATGGCACTTGTAATTGAAATCATTTCAAGGAGATTCTTGTGTTTTAAATAATTCTGTGCACGTTCTCTTCTAATTTTCGACCAGCTAAGGAGATTAGATGGAGCTTTGAATCCCATTTTTATAGCTTCATCATAAATTGGAGTTTTAGGATAGGGAAAGAGTACTTTTATTGAAAATTCGCAATCAGGGTTGATCTCTTTAACTTTTTTTGCTAAAAATATGGTTTTTTTTATATCACGTTTAGTTTCACCTGGCACACCAATCATCCAACTATAATCTGCAAATAGATCTAGGTCTTTTGTAATTCTAGCACTTTTAACTATGTCTTTTATTAAAATTCTTTTATTTAAGATATTCAATACTCGTTGAGAGCCAGATTCTACCCCAAAATATAGTTGATGGCAGCCATGTTCTTTTGCTTCTTTAGCTAATGAAAGATTTAAGTGGTCAACACGTAATTCTGCTTTCCATATGATATCTCTCTTTTTAAAGTAATTAAAAAGAGCTTTAATCCGTTCTAATTGTGCGAAAAAATAATCATCATAGAAATTAATTTTTTTAACACCCAAATCTAGGCATTTATCAAGTTCTTCAATGCATTTCTCGGCGGTCCATCCTCTCCATACATTTTGAAATAGAGTATTATAACAAAAAGCGCATCCGAACGGACAACCACGACTAGTTATCATGTTGAAATTTCCATTTCTTATATAATGCTTTGGATTTATCAACTCCCAAGGAATACTCAACTTATTTATTTCAGTGCTTTTTAATAGAGCAGAATTAGGATTATGATATACTTTTCTACCTTTTTTTATTGAAAGGCTCTTTATTTGGCTTTTTTTTTTTTCACTTACAAGTTCATAATAAGGTTTTTCACCTTCTCCCCTGATTACAAAATCAATTAAATTATTTTGAAGAGTCTGTGTTGGAAGAATGGTTGAATGTATACCACCCCATACAATTTTAACGTTATTAAATTGTTCTTTGATGGCTTCGCACACTTTCAAAGCATGATAAATCTGTGGTCCAGTCATTACAGAGACGCCAATGTATTTTGGCTCATTATTGGAAATGGTATTTATGACTTGGGAGTAAGAATCAAACCGTAAATCAAAGATTGCTACATCTACATTTCTTTTAATTAGGTAATCAGCAATAAATAAAATAGAATAAGGCGGGGTAGGAATTTGAGTTTCTGTAAATTGAAGTTGGGGATAAATTAATATTGTATTCATCTATTATCAAAATATAAGATTTAGTTTCAATCAATTTTTTTTGCTAATTCATAATAAACATCTTTCTTTGAAAAGTAAAGGTTAATGCGTTTTAAGCTACGTTTAACTGTTAGATTTCTTCCACTGGTTAATACTGAAACAAAATTTAGGCTCTTAACTTTACCCGTTTTTAAAATTCTAGTCACATATATTAAAGAATCTGAGAAAACTTTATCAATTCCTAAGGAATGTGGTGGTTGCTTAAAACCACCTGCTTTAAAGAATATAGCTCTTCTAACAATCATGTTTGTTCCGGAAAGTTCAGGGTATCCAACCAAACTTTTAAAGAAATAATACAGATGAACAGCAATGCTTTGAAAAAAGAATTTTGTTATAGTGCATACTAAAGAACCAATTTTGAATGAAAAAGCAATCCCATCATAATATTGAATTCTAGCACTGCAGGCAAAAAGATTCTTTTTTTTTTGAAAAATTTTATAAATTTTTTGTAAGAAAAAGGGGTCCATCAATGTATCTGCATCTAAAAATAAAAGTATCTCTCCCGATGTCTTTGGAGCAGCATAATTTAATTGATAGGCTTTGCCTTTCTGTGGCGATATATATACTTTCGCAAATTTTTTAGCAATAACAATGGTATTATCGGTGCTTTGCCCATCCACTACAACAATCTCATAAGGAAAATCGCATATTTGTTTTTTAATTGCTATTAGTGTTTCCTCTATGTTAGCTTCCTCATTATATGTGGGGATAATAACTGAAATTTTAGGTTTGTGCTTTGTATTAAATGCTTTCATTTTACTTATTGTAAGCAGAATGATTATTATATTCTAAATCATTCATTTATTATTAATATATGATTTTTTTGGATTTTAAAAGGTAATAATTGAAATAAAATGAAAAAAGGATTTGTACTTCCATTTATTTTTTTAATTGTAAGTTCTATAGTGCTTATTTTATTTGTAATCAATCGTTTATTTATTTCAATTCCTTGGATAAGTACAATATATGAATATATAGTACCTTGGTTATCATTAATTTTCAATGAATATAATATGTATATCTATGGTGGAATTTTTATCGCTTTTACATTTTTACTTGTATTATATGTCTTAGGGTATAACTTAGCAAAATCTAAACAATTAACTGGTTCAATTATATATATTTTTAGTCTATTAGGATTTGTAGTAATTACTTTCGTAGCATCTTATTTTACATATTTTAGTGTCTTATTTAATCAAGATTTAGCACTTAATACAAGGTTAATGCTATTTATACTTTTCTTGCCAATAAATTTTGCATTGAGCTTATTGCTATTTCTAATAAATATAGATTTTTTTGTTTTTTTTAAGGATTTAGTAAGAGCGAGAAAAGTATGGAAGCATAATAAACCCGAATTTGAAGTTCAAGTTAAAGGTAAAATAACGTATATTAATATAGACACCAAGGAACATATTTTTACTCCTATACCAATGTTGATCATTGCGAAATACCTTCAGAGTAAAGGCTTTTCTATTTCCTGGTTTGTGAAAGGTGCCTTTAACCATGTAATATCACTGATTATTACATATTTAATTGGGTGGCCACGAGCCAGAAACAAGTTATTTCGCTTTACAGGAATGAAAATCGGAGAAAATTGCCATATCTCTCAAAAAGCAGCACCTGATCCACTCTTGCCTGATTTGATTGAATTTGAAGAAGGGAGCGGTTGCGGGATTGGAGTAAAGATGTTAACTCATAATGCAATGCATATAAAACATGGAACTTTCAGCTTTGGACCTATTAAAGTGTGTGAAAACGCAAGAATAGGAGCATATTCAATTCTACTACCAGGGGTTACAATCGGTAAAGGCTCGATAATTGGAGCAGGTTCAGTAGTAACGGAGGATATCCCCCCATATTCTATAGCATATGGTGTTCCTGCTAAAGTTATCCGACAATTAAATGAATATGAAAAAGGAGAGGTAGATAAGAAGTATTAACTTATTTTTTAATAAACTCATCAATTATTTTATTAATTTCTTCATGATTGTTAACCATCACCCTATGCGAGCCATTTTCAATGCTAAATATTTCCGAATTGGGTATTAAATTACCTAACTCATTAATCATTGAGTGAGAAATTATTTTATCTTTATTTCCATGAATAAGTAGGGTTGGTTGAGAAATCTGAGTTAATTGATTATGTATATTAAATTTGGAGGTCATATTTTTAAATGTCCTTAAAACTATTGACTTTGGGATTTTTAATGCATTGGTATAGAGTTTTTTTAATTCCCGAATTTTAAATTTAGGTAAAAGAATTTGTTTAACAATATTTTTCAAGAATTTTTTATAAACTAATTTAAAAATCAGGTTTACCCAAGATAACTTAAATTTATCTCTAAGTGATTGAGAAATTGCAGCGCTAGAACTAATTAAGATCAATTTTTTTACTAATTTTGGATTCTGAATGGCAATATTTAATGCAATCATTCCTCCTAAAGAATGCCCTATAAGAATGGCTTCATTATATCCAAGTAATTTGAGAAAATTTATTATTTGTTTAGTAAAAAATTCAATAGAGTACCTTGCTTTTGGTTTATCTGATTTTCCAAATCCAGGTAAATCTGGTACAATAACCCGTTCTTTAAAACTAAAATAACACAATTGATGAATCCATTCCTTTGAGCTTCCTAGCCATCCATGAATGAATACGAGAGGTGTGCCTGCTACTTTATTTTCGTAATAGAAAATTTTAAATTGATTTATCGTAATGAATGGCATTTAATTATTCAAAACATCTATTTTAATTTACTTCTGTATCTTAAATTTCTAATGGGGTGTTTAACAAAATTAGTGGGGTTCCAATAACATGGTTTAAAACAATCGCAATATTCAAATTTAAATTTATTAATTGTTTTAACTCGTTTCCTATGCGATAGTTTGATAAAATCATTAAAGGGAATAGATGTGCTAACATCTTCGCAGAGCATTACAGTTCCATCATTATCAATTGCATAATATAGATCCCCAGCATCACATCTCCAAGAATATTTTTTTTGGTACCATTTATTCATATAATAATAATATATGTTAGGAGAAAAGAATTGAACTCCTTGTCTCTTTAAGTATTGAATCATTTTCCTTATTCGATCCATATCTTTTTTTTTTATCAGTAAATCTGGACAATAACTTCTATATTTATATTGTTCATCAGGGTTCATTGATGAATGTACAGGATCTATTGAAAACCGGCAATCCAATTTTGAATTGATGGTTTTTATTAATGGTATGACTTCATCTATATTTTCTTTGGTAGGGATAATATGAATGCTATAATCTATATTATCAGGATGGCTCTCTTTTATTTTATGAAGTAATTCGATTAATTCGGGATGATATTTCTTGGGACTAAAATTAGTTTCTGAAAACCCATCAATACTTATACCTAAAAGGAAATATCCATAGGATGCAAATTCCTCAAGTAACTCTTCATTTAATAGAGAACCGTTAGTTACTACATGAGTAAAAATATTTAAATCTATACAATATTTTATTAATTCGCCTAAATCTGACCGAAGTGTTGGTTCTCCCCCATATATCGTAATAAATCGACATCCCTGATTAAAAATTTGATTTATTATAGTTTTCCATTGTTTTAATGAGATATCATTTTTTTGTATGTTTCTTGAAGTAGCGCAATAATAACAATTGAAATTACATTTTCGAGTAAAAAATATACTGACAAATACTGGCCCGTTTATTACTCTGAGAATTCTTTTTAAATAACTTATTCCCAACTTCCTTAGTATTTTATTTTTCATATTATTAATATATATTTCAAGTCCCTTCAATCAGAATAGATTAAAATAATTAATAATACTAAAAAACATTAATGAGTTCAGTGTGGCAACCCGTATCAATAATTGTGCCTATAAAAAACAGAGGCAGTCTTTTACCTAATTTAATTAAAAATCTATCTAATTTGAACTATCCTAATTATGAAATAATAATTGTTGATGATTGTTCAACGGATAATACGAAAAATCTATTAAGAAAATATCCCATTAAATCTATATTATTAAAAAAGTCAGTTGGATCAGCTGAAGCTCGAAATATTGGCATTAGCGAGGCGAAAAATGGCATTATTGCTTTAACTGATTCTGATTGCTTTGTTTCAAGAAATTGGTTAAAAGATTTAGTTCCTTTTTTGAAAAAATACGATATAGTTGGAGGAAGAGTCGAATTTTGCGATAGAGCAGAAAGAAAATTAAATCCGTCCATAAAAATTGAGACAGTTCTAAAAAAAAAGTCCTCCGTCAATTTTCTTAATTCAAGTAATATGTTATTTAAAAAAGAATTAGTGACACATACTGGTGGCTTTTTAAATTATAGAATTGAAGATCTGGAATTTTCATGGAGGGCATTAAAGAAAGGATTTAGACTAATTTATGTGCCAAAGGGACTGGTAATTCATCATGGCAAAAGAACTACATTTCAAAACATCAAAAGGTATTTCCAATATGGAAAGTCATATTCAAAAATAGCAGCTGTTCATAATATGGATATTTCCTTTAAACCAGAATCAATTTATGATAGAAAAACCATGTGGAATTATTTGCAGTTAATTGCATTCCCTTTTCTTTTACTTTTGGCACTGTTTATTTGTGGTTTTGTAATTTTGAATATGATATTTTATTTATCATTAAATGCTTTCTCACTAGCTTTTCTGATTTATTTATTTTTTCGAATTATGAGAAGAATAGACATAATTTACAAATTATATAAGTTTAGTATAATTTTCAGTATAATAAATTTTAATTTAATCTACTTGCTTAAAAAAGTGGATAAGAGGTAAAAATTAAGTAAAAAAATTTGGCAGGTCAGTGAAGCCAATCAATTATTGAAGAACAGCTCTTACCTTGAGCATTTTTTAACCGTCCTATAATTCTAAATGTAGCCCCTTCATATCCACATTCTGGGCATTTATTTTTTGAAATTAATTCAACAATATCATCAACAAGAACTGCTTGATTTATGCTACCATTTACTCCATATGGTGTTATTACTTCTAATAAACCTTCTATACCCTCTTTAACGGGTTCTAGATTTTCTGTATCTCTTACTATAATCCTAGAAGTATCAGGACAATGTAATAAGAAATCTTGGTATTTTTCAGACCAATGTCCGCCAAAAAGAGTTGGACCTTCCGTAAATGCATAGATATCGCCAATATCTTTTCGTCTAATGTTAAAAACTTTTTCATAATTATCAATAAATCTGACTTTATCTACAACATCCAATTTTGCTTCGCCTTTAACCCCATCCCATCCTCCACCACCACAACCGACAAAGGATATTCCATCAAGGTCATAGAACATATTTTCTTTTAATAGTCTTTTCTCAAACATGTTATTCATTAAGAGGGGGCTTCCGCCAAATAAAATTTTAACTATTTCTTTTCCTTTCCAATGTCCTGTTTTTGCAACTTTTTCAACCATCTTCAATAATCTGCTAACATCTAAAACAAAGCCCCCTTTTATTGAAAAAGTTGATAGAATTGCCCAAATTGTTTTAAGAAATTTTGGTTTTACCATATATTCTTCTTGTCCATAAAATTCCCAAGGTTTATTCATACAAGCAGTAAAATAACGTGTTTTTTTAACATATTCAAATCCTTTAGCATTTTTTTTTGCCATAAATGACATCAGAAGACGACCTGGTGAAAAATTAAAAATAAGACTTATTTTAGAACCTACTTTATAATCATCCCACCTAAAAAAGTCTGTGAAAACTTTAATCGAATTATATTGTATCTGATCAAAATCCTCTACTGTTCGAGGAACTATTGAAGGATCTCCTGTTGTTGAAGATGAACATGAAAAGAGCGCAATTTTATCAAGCGGTACTTTTAAGAATTGTAGGATCAGATTTTCTGATTTTTTATAAAGGTCTGTAGGAATATAGGGGATTGTTTCCAAATCTTCAATGGTTAGCTTATCAGGAATTGTAAAATCAAAATTCTTACAGAGCTCATCTTGATAATAATTACAATTATCATAGGATAATTTTATTTGTTCTAATAAATCGCTGCAAAATTTGTCATCTGGATAATTTCTCGGTTTAAAATCAAAATATTTTGTTTTTAATTCTTCTGGCAAATAATCATTTACTTTCATAACGATTACCAATTTCTAGAATTGTATTTATTAATTTAAAAAATTTCCTTCAAATATTTAAAAATTATTCAATGTTTTAAAAAAAAATATAAAACATTAACTAAAAATGGAAGGCTGTAATGTTTCACTATTGGTTATCCTGATTTAACTTACTTGAATTCTTTCCAGTTTTGTTAAAATTGGTAAAATTCTTTTTGTTACTTTTCATTATGATTATAGCCACAATTGGGACTAAAGATAAACAAATAACTAAATTGATCATTGAAACTAAAATATTATAAATTAAAACGTATAAAATTAAAAAGGCTATGTAGAATGTAGTTTCAGAGATTACCACGTCCAATAATGAATTTGTTTTACTTTCTGCCCAATTTTTTAAAACTCGACTATAAATAAATTTATAAACAAATGTGTGCTCAATCAATTCCCATCCAATAAATATCAAAAGACTGAATGGAGACAAGACAATTCCCTGTCTGTAGGATAAATTAAATTGGAAAAACAATATAAAAAAGGAGTTTATATTTAGTCCAAATACTACGTGCCCTAATGAAAACACATCAATTATCTTTCGAGAAATTCTTTTCAATCTTCCTCAATCCAACATTTCTGTGCCAAATTGTAAGATTTTAGATTAAATAAATATTATATAAAATTTAATTCCAACTAAATTTATATAATTGTTTTGTTAAATCTATTAATAATAAGGTAACTCCTTTTACATTTATGACAAATTAAAGATTATATTTTTTTTAATTTACTAATTTCCCATAAAATCTATAATGGCATTCAAGACGGCTTCAGCTTGCTCAGTAAGTAAACCATGCCCGCTATTTTCAAAAAATTTCAATTTTGCACCCGGAATTAAATCAGCCAAAATTTCCGCGTTTTGAGGAGGAACAAGAAGATCTTGTTTTCCATGCAGAATTAAAGTAGGAACTTGAACAATTTTCAATCTTCTATGTGACTTAAATTTTAACACAGCATTAATTTGTTTTCGGTACACTTCAAGAGGAACTGGATGAGAAAGATAATTTTGGATTATAGCATCTATAGAATTCGCATGAGTTTTAATAAAACCTTCGCTATATACGAGCGGAATCTGACTTTTTATTATTTCTTCTGGAGATACATTTTCTTGGAAAGGAGATTTTCCAGTAAAGATCTCCTTTGAAGGCATGATATATTTTGGTCTTCCACAGTGGGTCGAGCCAATAATTACTTTCTCAATTTTTTCAGGATAATTGATCATTAATTCCTGAGCAATCATTGCTCCCATACTAAAACCAATTACGTTTACCTTACCAAATTCTAAAGCATCTATCAATCCTGCCACATCATTGGCTAATGTTTTTATGGTATATTGCTTATCTCCATCATCTGTTTGTCCAATTCCTCTATGATCAAAAATTAACGTCTTAAATTTCTTAAAGATCAACATTTCAAAATCTTGAAATAGTAGAGAAGACTTGAAATGCTTAACATGACCACTCTGACCCATTATAAAAATAAGAGGGATCTCTTTTCCATGGATTTCATAATAAATATTAATATCATCAACTTTTATTTTGGGTATATTAACCTTCCTCCTCCTTATTTTCGATGATATTTCTTTATTATTTCTAATTCTATTTAATATTAATTTTATTTAATTTCCTATAATTTAATATCCTATTCGTTTTTCTCTTTTGGTAGGTTCTTAAAAAGAATTAAGAGCGATCAAACAAATCTTATTCGGGATTTAAATAAAAAAAGAAAAAAAGTTAAATTAAATTGTAGATAACGCTACTATTTCTGCTTCTTGTTTTTCAAAAAGCATTGGAGTTTTCTCCCAACTTAAATCTTTAGGAATTTTAAACTGACGTAAAAACATATATAGATGGATAAATCCACTTATTGGAAAAACAAATAAAAGACTGTAATGTTTATCACAATATTTTCGTATAGCATTGAATAAATACCCAAGCTGAAAGAACAAACAAGATAGGGTCCAGAAAAGTAAATAAAATTCTCCAATAAAAATCTGAAGTATTGCAAAACCAATTACAATAGGAATCCACGTATCTAGATTTCCTATAAGCATCATCGTCATGTTTCTTGCGATAACTAATGATTTGCCATTTTTTTTTTCGCTTTTCATTGCCATTAGCTGGGGCATGTCAAAAATATATCCAGCAAGCCATCGGGTACGTTGATGTCTCAAGATTTCCATAGTACTTGGTACATATTCATAAATTTTTGCTTTTGGAGAAAAACGAATAAGTACTCCATCTAAATTTAAAAGTATAGATAGGTAAAGATCTTCTGTCATTGAATCCTCGTTATAACCCCCATATTTTTTGAGGTATTTTGTTCTAACCGCAAAGTTTCTTCCAAAAGAATAAGCTGAGGAACCTAATCTATTTTTAATTTCGAATAATAATCCCCCACCAGAAACTACAGCATAATCAAGAAAGATTCCTCTAGTTAATGCATTTTTCTTCCAGTTCTTAACTAGCACAGGTCCAATTACCGCGTTATTTTTATCATCTTTAAATGGTGCTATTAGGTTTTTCAATGCATTAGGTTCTAAAATACAACCTGAATCATAAAGCACAACAATATCATTTTTAACATATTCTAAACCGTAATTGAGCGCTGGAGGTTTGCCTTTTTTTGGAAGATCCTCTGATAAAACTTTTATATCTATTATACTATTTTCTCTTGCGAACTTTTCACAAAATTGAGTAGTATCATCTGTTGATCCGCTTGTTACTATAATTACTTGGATGTTTTCTTTAGGGTAATCTGATTTAACAATAGAATTTAATGTTCTTTCTAATAATATTCTTTCATTTTTGGAGGCGATTAATATACTAATATCAGTATAATACGGAGTTTTGGTTTTGTAACCACTACCAAATGAGGCGAGGAAATGTATTCCATAATATATCACAAATCCTAGCAACATAAGAAGACCAATTAACGGAAAGATAAACCACCAATTAGGTAAAGGATTGAAAAAGAATGTGTCAATTGCTCTTTTTACTCCAGACATCCAAAATGGAGGAAAGTATATATGAAATAGAGTATAACCAATTACCCAAACAAGTCCATACATGAAATATCTTATTATTACCATTTTTTAAAATCACCAATTTTTTTTAATCTGTTTTAGTATTATCCATTTTTTTAAGGTTTTTCCAGATATATCGTGCAAATGGGATCGCGGATAAGACCATTATTATTAATAAACTAATTTGAAAGATTAGCATTGTCCATGTTGTTAACCAACTATGAGAATTAGTCCATTTTATGGCACTAACGGGATTGATAGAATATGATATTAATACTGCAAAGCTGGATACTCCATACATTAGAAAAAAAGTGAAGCACACTAAGAACCGTGTTATTCTTTCCCCCATGTAGGGTTTTGTTTCATGTAAACCTAAACCTTCATGTCTTGCTCTCATATATTCATAAATAAAAATTAGTAAGATGTTTGTCCAAACCATCCATCTAAAATCAAGGTATGAACCATTAACTGGTAAAATCATAAAGCTAGTAGGAATAAAACATACCAGTAATAATGTATCACTGATCCTGTCAATCACATTATCAAACCAAGCACCAGATTTAGACTTTATATCCAATAACCTAGCTATTGAACCATCAATTCCATCGATAATTCCAGTAAATAGTACAAAAAAAGCAAGGGGAATAAACCAGGACCCATAGAAAGGTTGCTGAGAAAGAAGGTCAAGATTATGTCCTTTACCAAGCATTATTATGGCGTAAAATATGAGAAATGAGAAAATTAAATTCATTATAGAAACTTTATTTGGACTTAATCCCAATTTGATAAACATTTTTGCTCCTTTGTACGTAATAGGCATATACATTTTCCCAGCTATGTCGCCTTTCATTTGTTCAAATTGTTCATCTAATTTATGAGCTTGTCCGTGATCACCTAGCCAATCTTTTATAAACTCATGAAACGTCATAAATTGTCGTTCAGGTTTCTTCTTAATTATTCCGCTAATGAAAATTATTAAAAGAAGGCCAAGCAAAACTAATGGAAATACTATTTCAAATAATATATCTAGCATAAGATCAGCCTATATTGGTTAAATTACTTTTGTTTTTGATAAATTCTTGAATTGGTAATTTAACTATATATTTAAGTTGTATTTAAGTTTATGCATCTAACTAATTGCAGAATTAAAGATTAATTGTGTCTCTATGTTTAATATTTACTTAAAGATGTGATAGACTCTTGAAATTCCACTAGTTTAATAAGTTTTAATAAAAATAAATAAAAATCTTTATGTAGAGCTATTATATATAATTTTTATTGGACTTGAGATAATTTGTAATAATTATCATGTATGACGCAATTTTCAAAATTGTCATTTTTGGAGATGCGGGTAGTGGTAAGACTGCCTTAACGAAGAGATTCATAACGAATTCATTTATATCAGATACTCAAATGACGATTGGTGTAGATTTTGTAGTAAAAACAATCTATATTGATGATAAAGAGGTAAAATTACAGATTTGGGATTTTGGTGGCGAGGAGAGATTTAGATTTCTCCTTCCAAAATATATTCGAGGCGCTAGCGGTGGAATATTGATGTATGATATTACAGACTATCCTTCTCTTTTTCATATTGACGATTGGCTTTCAGTCATACAAGAGACAGGAGAAGTGTTTCCCATTATTCTTGTTGGAGGAAAATGCGACTTAGAAGAATATCGTCAAATATCATCTGAAGAAGGATTAGAATCTGCTAAATCAAATGAATTAGACGATTTTATTGAATGCTCCAGTAAAACTGGTGAAAAGGTTGAAAAAGTATTCGAGATTTTAGCAAGAATATTATATAAGAAATTTATTTAGGATTATTATTAGAAAAGTTTCAATCTAAATTATTTGTTCTTTGCTTTAATCATTATCAACATCATTTTAAATCTTTCAAGAGCCTTTAATGCATGGGGTTCGTTTGCTGGCATAATAATCATTTGACCTTTACTAAGGATATATTCTTTTTTAGATATTGTGATTTTTACTTTTCCATCAATTACATTAACCAATGCATCAAACGGAGTTGTGTGTTCGCTTAGGCCTTCATCTTTATCGAAGGAAAATAGAGTCACCATTCCTTGATCTTTATCTATCAGAGTTCTACTTACTACAGAACCCTTTTGATAATCTAACATATCATTTAAATTATAAATCTCTACAATATCTTTTATTCGGACCTCATTAGACAAAAATTTCTCACTTTTTTATAATTTATTTGTTTTGAATTTAATAAGTGTGAAACTGATATAAAGATAAATGCGAACATGTTATTTTCAAAATGCAAATATATATAACTATTTATCATCTTAATTAATTTAAAAAATCCGTTGAAAGCTAATATTGGTGATTTAAATACCAAATTATTGTACATATTGCGGGAATCCCTTACAATCTAGCTGGAAAGTCTGTCCAATCTGCGGTAAATCAATTTATATTCCAGCTAGTCCTATAACTACCACAGAAATAAGTTCCAAATCAATTACTAGTATGGAAGAACCATCTGTTTCAATGAGAAAGGAGAAAAAACACGTTTCAAAAAAAAAAGTTAAGATAATTGTTATTGCGGCATGTATTATAGTAGCTGCAATTGTTATTCCTGTAACTGTGTTTTTTACAACTAATTGTTATAGAACTATTAATTATTATGTGTCTCATGGTCACATTTCGAAATCTTATACCTGTATATTTCCGCGTTCCACCTATAATTATTATGCAAATCAACCTCATCCTCGTCATGATTTATATTCTGATTGGGATGATATTGCTTTAACTTTTGCTTCCTATTGTACTCCAGATGAGAACGAGATATTAAAAATTGCTCAAGCAGTTAAATCTCAATGCATAAACCAAAGCAATGATGAAGAAGTTATAAATGCACTGCTAAGTTTTACACAAGGGATAACTTATAAAAGTGAAATAGTAGATAGAGCCCAGTATCCTCTCGAAACTTTGATGGATAAAGGTGATTGTGAAGATTTATCAATATTTTTTGGCTCAATTGTAGAAAGTTTAGGCTATGAGGCAGTTATCTTATGTGTACTTGTGTATGATCCATTAGAAGCTGAATGGTTTGGGCATGCCTGTGTAGGAGTGCACTTAAATTCTACTCCAAGTCAACATCCAGATTATCCTCCCAGCACCTATTTTGATGCGGCCGAAGATACTAATCAATATTGGTTATGCGAAACCACAGATCAAGGATGGATGGTTGGACAATTACCAGCCTCAGATCCTTCGTATTTTAATATTGTAGGTTATGCGTTTGTCAATTAATTTATATCTTCTTTTTCTAAAAAATAAAATCTATGTACAATAGGCTCTATATTTTTTCATCATTTTCCCCCTAATTTAATTTAAAATTATTCTAAGTTAACTATAATATCTCCGGAACAATTTTCTTGGGAATATAGCAGACATTTTGTAATTTTAGGCTTAATCTCATACTTAATTCCTAAAGCATCTAACCAGCAACACACGCGAAAAATTACCCCACATTCATAATTATCTTTAACTCCAATCATTTTCATACCTTCAAAAGCAAAGCATTTATTCATTTGCCAATGCATACGACCTTCTTCAAGGAAAGTATAATTAAATCTCATAAACTCGCCTTTTAATACACTAAAAGCATCATCAATGAATTGTTTGAGCTGTTCGAAATTTTTTATTTTTATATTTTCCATCCCCGAAGCTTTCATAACTCTTTGGACTTCAAGTACTGAAAGATTTCTTATTGCACCTTTATTTAATTTATTAGCCATATCAATGCCAAGTTCCTTCACAGAATTGTAAAACCATGACCCATCATGAGTCATCCAACATTTAACAAGAAGCTCTCTTAATTCATGTTTATTAAGTTGATTAAATAATGTCATAATAATCGTCTTATTTAACTTTTATTCATATAGCTTGAAGATCTCATTAAATATAATTTATTTAAAAAAACCTTCATCATCCAATTTATCGTTGCATAATTTATCACACTTTTGGATGAATTGATTATTTCTTTTTATGTAGAAAAACTCAACTTTTTCATATTTCTCACTAAGTTGATAAACTTTATTACATAATTTTAACAAATGTGGGTAATTGATTTTCCACTTCTTATTAATTTGTTGGATTGCTAAGTTACTATCAGAAAAAATTTGCAGATGCCCTTTATGAAAGCTTTCGACAGCTATTAGAGCATTTATTATAGCTTGATATTCTGCGTGATTGTTTGTAGCTTCTCCAATATAACTAACACCATGATGGATTATTATATTGTCATGTACAAAGAGGAAAGCACAAGCAGCTGGACCAGGATTACCACGTGCGGCACCATCCGTAAAAATTTTTAGAGTTTCTCCTTTTTTAATCAAAACTTTACTCATAATGTATTTTAAGATTTCAAGTTAATTTGAAATTATTAATTTTAATAATTAATCTATATTGGCGTAAATAATAATTTTGTTTCTTCTCTCTCTGATTCATATTCATATAAATCATACCAATCCCATATTTCAAGAGCAAAATCTATAAAAGCATGACCCTTGGCGGTTAAAATGTTATCGACGCGTATTATTCTTGTATCAACATAATTTTCTCTTGGAAAAGGGTCTATTTCATTTCTTTCTTCATACAATTTTGGTTCTTCTGAAGTTGTATACTTTATTCCATTGAGAAGGCCCATTTTAGCCAAGAATTCGGGTCCAGCACAAATAGCTGCGATTAACTTATTTTCATTATTCAATTTTTCAATTAATTGTTCCAATTCTGGCTTTAATATTCTTTCAACTCCTCCTGGAATTATAATTCCTTCTATGTCGTTCAATTCTAAAGCTTCGGAAACTGTTTGATCGGGTATTACAGTTAGACCAGAAATGCTTTTTACAGTTGATTTCTCATACCCAATATAGATTACTTCATAGTTTTCAGTTTCAGCTAAACCAGAACAAATACAAGTAATTTCAAAATCTGCAAATGTGTCGTAAACGAAACATAAAATCTTTTTCATAGACTCAAAAATGAAGTGTTTAATAAAAGGATACTTATTAAACTAGATTGTAGCATGTTCTGTTCTTCTGATAATCTCATCTTGCAAATCTGCCCCTAAATTAATGAAATAATCACTATATCCTGCAACTCGTACGATTAAATCTCCATATTTTTCTGGATGTTTCTGTGCTGCACGTAAGGTATCTGCTGATACAACATTAAATTGGATATGATGCCCATTCATTTCGAAATATGCTCTAATTAAGTGAGCTAATTGATTAATTCTATTCTGGTCAGAAAAGAAATGCGGACTATATTTTTGGTTCAATAAAGATCCTCCTGTTCTTAAATGATCAATTTTACTAGCAGATTTAATTACTGCAGTTGGACCATTGGTGTCCATACCCTGAACTGGGGAAATACCCTCTGATAAAGGTGTATAAGCCCTACGACCATCTGGTGTGGCACCTGTCACTTGACCAAAATAAATATGAACCGTTGTAGGAAGAAGATTGATACGATGCACTCCTCCTCTAGTATTAGGACGATTATTAATAGCATCATACACAATGTTAAAAACTTGAGTAGTTAATGAATCAGCATAATCATTATCATTTCCATATTTAGGAGTTTTATAGATTAGCATCTGACGGATAAAGTCATATCCCTCAAAATTATTATCTAAGCTTTTTAGTAATTGTTCCATGGATATATTTTTTGTATCAAATACATTATACTTAAAAGAAGCCAAACAATCCGTAATACTACCCATTCCTACAACTTGAATGTATGATGTGTTATATCTAGCTCCACCATTATTGTAATCCTTCCCATTCTTAATGCAATCATCGATCAATATCGAGAGGAAAGGTGCCGGACTTTGTGCCCATATTCGTTCAATTATCTGATTTCCCTTAATCTTAATATCTACAAAATGCTTAATTTGTGCATTATAAGCTTTGAAGAGATCCTCAAAAGTTTCAAACGATATTGGATCACCGGTTTTCAATCCAATCTGTTTCTTAGTTATCGGATCAAAACCATTATGAAGCGTTATTTCAAGTATTTTTACTAAGTTGAAATATCCTGTTAGAATGTATGCTTCTTTCCCAAAAGCACCAGATTCAACACAGCCACTTGCTCCACCATTTCGAGCATCTATCAGGGATTTGCCCTGCTTAGTTAATTCTTGAATTATCGCATCTGCATTGAAAACTGAAGGCTGTCCAAAACCAGTTTTAATAATTTCAAGCGCTCGATTTAAAAATTCATCTGGAGTTTTATTACTTATCTGAACATTACTACTTGGTTGAACTAACCTCATTTCTTCAATTACATCTAAAAGTATATAAGACATTTCATTAACTCCATCAGAACCATCTTCACTAAGGCCACCGATGTTAATATTGCAAAAATCAGTATAGGTATTGCTTTCTTCTGCTGTTACTCCAACTTTGGGTGGAGCAGGTTGATTATTGAATTTCACCCAAAAAGCTTGAAGTAATTCATAAATATCTTCCTTTGTCAATACACCATTAGCTACATCTTTTTTGTAGAACGGAAATAGGTGCTGATCCAAGCGTCCGGGATTGAAAGAATCCCACGTATTATATTCTGTTATTACACCTAAATGAATAAACCAATAATGTTGGAGTGCCTCCCAAAATGTTCTTGGAGCATATGCTGGGACATAGGAACATATATCTGCTATCTTCTGTAACTCTTTTTTTCTAATTTCATTTGACTCAATTGTAGCCCGTCGTCTGGCTTCTTGCGCATGGCGTTGTGCAAAACTGATTATTGCATCCGCAGCGATATCCATTGCTTTTAGCTGCTCTCTTTTATTAAAAGCATCTGGATCATTGAAAAAATCTAATTTTTCTATATTATCTTTTATTTCTTGTTTAAAATCAACAAATCCCTTTTTCCATATATTTTTTCCTCCAACTGTATGTCCTGGTGCTCTCTGTTCCATAAACTCCGTGAAAATGCCAGCTTCATAGGAATCAATCCATGCATTATCAACTTGAGAGAAGATTTTATCACGAATAGATCTTCCTTTCCAAAAGGGAATGATTGTTTCTTCTGTTTTTTGCCTTGTATCTTCAGAAACTTTGAATGAAATTTTATCTCGAGTATTTAGAATGTCTAAATCTTGTAAGCTATGACAACATACTTCTGGATAAGTAGGCGTTGCTTTTGGTTCTGGACCGCGTTCACCAACAATTAATTCACCCTCATTGATACAGATTTTTTTGTTTTCCATTAAATACTTGAATGCCATTGCTCTTGCAACTGGAGCTGAAAATTTATGAGCTGCACCAGTTTTATAAAATTCGGTGATTAATAGAGCGCGTTCCAATGAAATAGAAGGGATTGTATTTCGGCTTTGAGCCCGTAATTTTTTAATTCGTTCATTCATTTTTTAAACCTCCTATTGACTCCTTAAAACCAAAGGATTCACATTCCAAATACGTATTTCTCAATTAATTTTAAATGATTCAAGCTCTTCAATTATAAACTTGCTATAATAAAATTATTAATATTAGTGTAAAAAACTTTTATGATTTGATGATTTACCATGCAGAATGATTTAAAATTGCGTTAGTAGGACAAACATCTTGGCATGCCATACAATCAGTACACTGAGCAATATTATTCGCCACAACTTTGCCATCTACAAGTTCATATACTTCAGCAGGACATACATCTACGCATTCTGCAACACCTACGCATAGATCTAAATCAATCTCTACCCAATGATCGTTATCTTCCCATTTCTTTATATTAACCATTTTTATCCAAATCTCGAAGAGAATTCTAATAATTCTTTTATATATTAAATAAATAGAACGAAAATTATAAGTATCTGGTTAATATTTTATTTGGAAAATAAGGAAATATATTTAGAAAAAATAACTAGAAATCTATATCTTGTCCAATTCCTTTTTCTAGTGCTCTATCATACACGAGTTTTCCAACAGCCACATCTTGAGCACTGATTCCAACAGATTTAAATACGGTAATTTCTGAATCTGAAGTTCTTCCCGGCTTTTTTCCTGTTATAATATCTCCTATTGAAATAATATCGTTTTCAGTTATAACTCCCTCATTTATCGGAATTAAATAGTCTCCAGCTTCAGCTAAGCATGCCTCCTTTAATCCAGCAACTCGTAAAGAAGCTCGTTTAATTATTGCTGAATCTAATTCTCGAACACCTGGAGCGTGTGCACCTATAGAAGAGATATGTGTACCCTCAACCACCTTATCTCCTGAGAATAATGGTACTGTACTTGTAGTTGCAGCAACAATAATATCAGTATTAGATAAAAGGCCATCACCCGAATTTGTAATCTCAACATTTATTCCTAATTCACTTTCAATTTCATTTTTAAATTCTTCAGCTGTTTCTTTTTTAAGATCAAATACTTTACATTTTTCTAATTTTTGATTTAATCCCCAATAAACTCCATGTACCTGTTTTCTTGCTTGTACTCCAGCACTATATATTCCTAATGTCGTACTATCCTTTCTTGCTAAATATTTGACTGAAACTCCGGTGGCAGCTCCCGTTCGTATGGCTGTAATAAGACTTCCATCCATAATACCTACAATATCACCAGTATTTATATCTTGGATCATAACTTTTGCTAAAACTGTGGGCATATTATATTTCTCTGGATTTTGCTTGTAGACAGATACTATTTTAGTTGCTAGAGCACTCATTTCTCCTCCAATAATGCCTGGCATTATTAATGTTAACCCTGGAGCAGGATCTGTAATTGCAATTCGTTGAGGAACAATAGCATTCCCTAAGGTTAATTGTTTATAAGCTTCCTCAACATATTTCAATGCATCTTGCATGGTGAGTAAACTCGCAACATTTTCTTTTGTTAATATTCTTACCATTTTGAAAAACCAATTTGTTTTTATTAAACAGAATCTATAATCTTGATTTCATGCAGTGTGAAATTATAAAATTCAAGGGAATTTAAATCTAAACATTTTTAAAAATTTACAATTTTCCTATCCCTCTCCATATTATTCGAAAACCTCTTATTTATCCAAATTACATACTGAATTCTCGTTAGAAGTAAGAGGCCAGCAAGGAATAATCCTATCCCAATAGCTAATAGAAATTGAAATTCTTTTTCCCCTATTAGCCTAAAAAGGATAAGCCAGATTATTAGTATTATTACTGCTATAAGTATAATTAGAACTGAAATATTCCTGATTTTTCTATTTACTCTATCGAATTCTTCCATATTTTTATGGAGATCTTCCTTAAGGGTTTATAATTTAACTTAATTACAACTTATTAATAAAAATTCAAGAAGATTTAATATAATTATTGCATGATTATAATTCAATATTTAAAGTTTTAAGTGGTAGAAATAAGATGAAAGATTTAAAGACCAGTCTACATCATGCTCATCTTTTTGCATCAAACGTGGATGAAAGTATACGTTTTTATGTTGAAATGTTTGGAGCAGAGATTCTTTTTGATTTAGAGATGGCAGGAGCTCGAAATGTTATGATAACAATTGGAACGTCAAAACTTAATTTCTATGATCAGCCGCCAAAAGATACAGGAAGAGGAGCTATTCATCATTTAGGCATAGAAACTGATGACCTTGAAAGTCTTGTTGCGCATATGAAAAGTAAAGGATTTAAGTTTAGAAACCAAATTAAAAGTTTTGGACCATTGAAGTATGTTATGATTGCAGGTCCAGATAATGTGCTTTTTGAGCTTTTTGAAGTTGTAAAAGAAAAAGTTACTCAGGAGCAATACAATTTAATCTCAACCTTAGTTATCTAAAGGTTGTTAATCATTGAGCTACGAAAAATTATTAAATGTATAATTATCAAAAAAATAAAGTCTTAAAAAGATAAACATCCTATTTATCATTAATCATTATACAACATTGTATATCGATCCTAAAAGAATTCCAAGATTTCAATCTTTTCTATACAAAAGCATGATTTGATAAAATGAAATCTAAAGTTAAAGCTAGGGATATAGAATTTAATTCAGTTTCATTTAATTTAAATAAAAATTTTACTTTAAAGAAATTTTCATTACTTTTTTTTATCTTAATATTATTTAACTTAATTTTGATAACTAGTCTCAATCAGTTGTTATATAACAAATATATTGTATCTCAAGAGGTATCTATTATTAAAGTTTCAGATAATTATCTTTCAGAATCGATTATTATTGACGATACTGGAGCAGGTAATTACACTTGGGATCAAGCAAAAGCTCAAGAGTGGTGCTCTGGTTCTGGCACTTGGAATGATCCATATATTATTGAATTCTTAGAAATTGATGGTCAGAATTTTGCAGGCTGTTTAATAATCAGAAATTCTAGTGTGTTTTTCATTATAAGGGATAGTATTTTTTATAATTCTGGTGGAGGAGTTACTGATGCTGGGCTCAAATTAGAACATGTTTCAAATGCTACATTAATTAATATCGATTGCTCAAATAATAAAGGCTATGGGGTTTATTTGTATAATTGTAAGAACATAACCATATTAGAAAGTGATATGAGCCATAATAAGTTAGGGGGCATTTTTCTAAATTCGAGTAGTTTTAATTTAATTACAAATAATACTGATACAATAAACTATAACTATTGGGGTATTTATCTCTTATCGAGTCATAATAACACCATCAGTGGAAACTTCATAGGATATAATCAAGTAGGTTTACTTCTTAAGCAATCTAACAATAATTCTATAATTGAAAATATCTTCATGGAAAATGATGAAGCTTATATTCTTGAAGAAGATAGTTCTGGAAATAAGTTCCGAAGAAATACAATAACACTGAAACCCAACTTATTATTTGTAATCATTATAATTATCGTTATTATAGCTGGTATATCTGCTGCAAGTATCCTAACTATCTGGAAGAGAGTAATTATTCCGAAAAAAAGAGGAGAAGTAAAAGTACATGGAAAAATAAAAATTAAAGTTGAAAAAAATCTTCATGATAAGTTATCCTTTATTGACTACTTGATAAGGGAAAAAAGTGTAAAAGAAGCTCTCAATAATCTGGAAGAGATTAAGGATTTATGCAACATATATGGTTTATTTGAGATATTAAATGAGTGTGATGAAAAAATTGCTCATTGTAATTATCTGTATTTAGAGATGATTAGCATAATTAAGAGAATTGTGATAAATTTAGCTACTAAATTTGCGAGATTAGAAATAATCGATATTAGTGAAAAAACTGGAATAAATGATGAAGATTTCATTATTGAAGTTATAGAAGAAATGATTCAAAATAATGAGGTATATGCTGAATACTTTTCAAACTATAAAACTATTAATTTTGACCAACAATCAAATGTTGAACAGA
>Ga0209635_10000510_pt1 | contig 26623 bp, 21 predicted proteins | sample DeeMarSWOR230_32_FD_187463 | JGI IMG/M metagenome (GOLD analysis project Ga0209635, IMG submission 187463) | Marine sediment microbial communities from White Oak River estuary, North Carolina - WOR-2-30_32 (SPAdes) (version 2) | ecosystem: Environmental > Aquatic > Marine > Intertidal zone >...
GAGGGCGATTTCTTGGATCTTGGCTTTCTCTCAGGGGTTGGGGCTCTCTTGTTACGTTGGCGGGGTTGGAGGCCTCTGGTATCTCATGGAGGTCCGATATGTTGCGGACAAACTCGGTATTCCGCTTCCGCCGACGCCGGTGTGGCGGCCCCGTGATAGGTATGCTGGGATAGCGCAGATGGAGGCGTTGCTGGAACTGAGGAGGATGTACATTGATGTTGGGGTGCATGCTCTTTCGGCTGTTACGGATGCTCTGAAGTCTCGCATCGCTGATGCACAGAGACGTATTGATGCGCTTGAGGCGGCGCGGAAGAGAATTTTGCAGGATTTGGCGAACGAACCCGACGATGGGCAGCTGAGGCAAGAGCTGAAGGCAGTTTCAAAGTCTCAAACCAAAGTGAAAAAGGACGCTAACCTCTCAGTGATTTGTTACGAGTTGAAGCTCTCAGAGAACATTCCCGTTGTTCTCAATCTGATTCCAAGTATAATAGATTATGCGGTAAACGTTGGCTTGAGCGAAACGAATAACCAGTGGGTAAGGTTTCTTAGTGAGAACGGGAGTCTATCCTCCGATGTCCGTCTTGAATCTGTTCTGAGCGAGTTCGCGCGCGCGGGGTTAGGCGCAGTGGTCTGGGAAGATGCCGATTCCAGCACGCTGTAGATTTTTGTGAATTGATGTAAATTGGTTATAGAATATGCTTCAATTTGTTCTAGAATTCGTTTCCTTAATGGTTTAATAATTCGGCAGGGATTTGCTATGTTGAGCGCGTACATGGTTTGTGCGAACGTATATGCCCTTTACGCTATGCGCTGAAAGGAGAACGAGAGCATGGAGTATAATGCACCGAAGATAGTAGCCATTGTTCCGGCGTACAACGAAGAGGACACCATCGCTAAGATCATTCTGCAGACTAAGCGATACGTCGATGCGGTCATCGTGTGTGATGATGGGTCAACGGATATGACGTTCAAGATAGCTGAGGCGCTTGGGGTTAAGGTGGTTAGGCATGATGAAAACCGGGGTAAAGGCGAAGCGATGAAGTCGTTGTTTGGAGAGATCATGGCGCTGGATCCTGACATCATAGTGGCTCTCGATGGGGATGGTCAGCACAATCCTGATGAGATACCTATGCTTGTGAAGCCGATTGAAAAGGGAGCAAGCGATGTAGTCGTCGGGTCGAGGTACGTTGGCGGTGCTAAACCAGGCGCGCCGTTGTATAGACGGCTTGGGTTGCGTTTGATCAATTTCCTGTATAGAAGAGCTGGAGTGAGTACAAAAGATACTCAGAGTGGGTTCCGTGCCTATTCGCAAAAGGCCTTTCAATACCTGATTCACTGTGACGCGGATGGCTATGGAATTGAGGGTGAGCAACTGTTCTTGGCCGCTAGAAATGGGCTAAGAGTAATGGAGGTTCCTGTGAACATCAGGTACGATGGTTTAAGGCAGACTTCAAAGAAGACTCCACTATCGCATGGGTTGGATTTGGTATTAACGTTGCTTAGGTTGGTTGTGGAGGAAAAACCTTTGAAGTATTTAGGATTGCCTGGGATATGTGTGGCGTTTGTAGGAATGATATTGTGGCTGTATTTGTTATGGATGTTTAACTTAACACAGCATTTCAACATACCCGTGACTATATTGACCGTTGGGTTGTCAATAATAGGCGTGTTCTTGGTTGTCTCGGGGATCATCTTACAAGGATTCAAGAGAATTGATGAAAAATTGGAAAGATCCAGCGAGAAGGGAGCGAGCGATTAGGTGGCGTTGTTTTGACAGCATTCAAAATCGACGGCCACGATTTGAACTAGAAGGTGTGAATGGTTGGCATCTCTTGGTTTTTCGGTTGATCTTCTTTTGCTCATAGCCGTGTTTACGACAATTTTTGTCTATCTTCTTTATCCTCTTGTTCTTCTTGCTCTCAAATTCTTCCGTCGGTCAAAGAGGAATATCAAGAATGGAATCACTCTCCCCAAAATATCGATAATAGTTCCAACCTACAACGAAGCTCGTGTTATCGAGTCTAAGCTTGTTTCCCTTCTCAACATATCGTACCCTCGGAGTCTTTATGAAATAATTGTTGTAGACTCAGGATCTTCAGACGGTACTTGGAACCTGGTTAAAAAATTCGAAGATAGAGGAGTCACCGTCTTACGACAAGAAAAGCGTATGGGAAAAGCCAATGCCATAAACTTTGCTCTAAAGGAATCAAACGGCGAAATCATAGCCATTTCTGACGCCAACTCCACATTTGGACCGGATGCTTTAGGCAGTCTAGTGAAAGAATTCGGCAATGACGTAGGCGGAGTTGCTCCAAGAATATGTCCTCACAGCGGTGCTAGTGCATGGGATAGACTATTTCACTGGGTGCATCACGTTCTAAAAACTCTCGAGTCAAATGTTGATAGTGTCTTTTTTGCGTCTGGGAAATTGTTTGCGTTCAGAAAAATGCTAATAACCGAGATTGACGAAAATGCAGCAGCTGATGATCTTGAAATAGTACTAGCTATAAGGCGGAGAAAATACAAGATAAAGTATGCGCCAGATGTCAAAGTGACAGAAAAAACACCTGCAACTCAAGGAGAGGCAAAGATTCAACGAGTAAGACGCGCTTTTGGCGTTTTGCAGGCCATGCGGAGGAATATGGCTTTTCTCTTTAATCCTACGTTTGGGTCATACGGTTTGATCATTTTCCCCACTCATTTTCTGCAGGTCTCGTTCCAACCTTTTTTGATCTTTTACCTGCTGGTTGCCATGTCTATGAAAATGATTCGAATAGTGGAGCATTTGAATGTCACCGGTCTGTATTTCGTTGTCATATTCTTTTCGGTGTTTTTGGGGCTGATGATCTTAAGCAAACAACTCAAGAAGATCTGTTCAGTCGGATATAATTTTTTGGCAACTCAATTCTATATAGTCTTAGCTATTTCTGATTTTGTGCAAAGAAAAACCTATCGTTTGTGGAAGAAGGTTCCGAGCACACGTGACACTCTAAGCTGAGAGATTGTGCTCGCGAGGTTAGGGCGAATGAAGGGTTCTTCAGGTATCATTGGAGTATCTCACCCAGAATTTTGCGCGTGAGCATAAATACGAAGATCAAGTTTTGAAGATGAAAATTAGGGCTCTTGGCAGAGACTTTGTGGAAAAGGAGTTTTCTCTCGACAAACGTTAATTGAGAGATTGAATGTTGACGGCTCATTGTCCTGCTATTTCTATTGAGCAAGCGAACAGATGAAGAATATGTCCAGTGCCGAAGTGATCTCGAAGAGGATACCCTCAATGCTTATCAAACTAACCAGTTACCTTATGCACCCCTATTTGGACATTACACGGGAGCTGTGCAGCATTGATTCAAACAAACGACTAGTTTCAGAAGCATTTTCGCTCCTAGAGTCGAACAAAGTGTTGTTGAGGGTCCTAAGTTCAAAGGATTCCGAAGGATTTCCAATGAAGCGCGAAGTCATTTCGAAATTCATGGATAGTTCCAGAGCGTTTGAAGTTTCTTACAAACATGGATTGGATCTCAAAGAGGAGTTGTTAGACATCGTATCAAAGTTTAGCGAACGCTCCATAAAAAGTGTGTTGATTAAGTCGTTAAACACCCTACCGTTAGATAGCGACAATTTTGACATTCTTGTCATGGAAAAAGATCTATCCGCATCCTTCAAGGTGTTGAGAGACTCTGGTTTCTTGCGGATAAGCTGGTATCGTGAGCCTTACAAGTGGCTCTTTAGAAAGGTTAACTCCCCACGCATAGCAGTCCATCTTCATACAGCAATAGCTTGGGATGGAATAAAGTTTGTTGATGTGAGCGACTTGTGGAAAGAATATCGAGAGAAGGAGATCGATGGTGTGATAGTTGGTTTTCCCTCGCCAGAACATCACATGTTGATAACGACAGCTCACGCCTTTTTTGAGAATCGTGAATTTAGATTGGGAGATCTCTCATATCTCATTCAGGATGTACACGACAATGATCTAGATTGGAATTATATCGACCGGACTATTCAGGATGGTTGGTCTGATTCGTTTTGTGGACTACTGTGGTTAGCTAGCCATGTATACAACGTCTTTTTCGGGGATGATTTGATCTCGGAAGAAACTTATGAACTTCTTCTGAAAGAACACAAAAAGAACATTAGTGGTCTGGCGGAGAAACTAGTTAATCAATTCCGTGAGAAGCCGCTTCTTCCTATGAAAATATCGACTACTACTGTCGCTATGCAACTCGGCAAGAAAATTCTCAAAACCTCTCGTATTTCGTTTTCAGAGAAGGCAAAAATGATTTGGCACCTGTCAGGAAGTTTTGCCAGGAGGAGGATTCCAATCTGCAAAAAGCATCCTGCATTTCTGGTATGTTTCATAGGTCAAGATGGAACCGGAAAAACGACGCATGCCAAATACGCGTGGAAAGAACTGAAGCAGATAAGCAAAAAAATCAGGGTAGGATACGTGTGGTCCCGCGGATTTGGATATTCTTTCCAACCGTTCCTGCTTGCTGCAAAAAGGTTACTACTCGACAACGAGTCACTTAGAACATCGCAAGACAGCTATTTCAGTAGACGTACAAGGTTGCTGAAAAAAGAACCCATGAGATCCTTGTGGGCTCATATTATGATAATGGATCACCTATTACATCTGGCAAGAGTACAGTTGGCACTATCTCTTGGGCGTATAGTCATTTGCGATCGATGGATCATCGATACTCTGATAGACGTGGAGTGTGAATTGGGTAAACCACTCAGTGAATTCCTAAAGGGAAGAATCGAATGCTTAGCTCCAAAGCCACAAATCGCGTTTATTATGGACGCGCAAACAAGTGAACTTATAAAGAGAAGACCCCAGGTCGATTTAGATTCGCTTGAGTGTAAGAGAAATTCGTACTTGGAGCAATCAGACAGAGTGGGTTTTCAAGTGATTAATTCCAATGACACTCTAGAAAGGAACAAGAAGAAAATAAATTCAGCGATAATCGAAAGCCTTCTCTCTCAATCCCAATAGAGTGTTGAGGTGTATGAAGGAAGTTCAGAGTATAACTCCAGTGTTCTATGCTCGAGGTGTAAACGCTCCGTACACAGAAGGCCACATACAAGTGATTAGGATGATGACAAAATCGCTTTCACTGTATCATGTAGAGAGTATAATCTTCAATTATAAATACAGTACAAACTTGTTAACCGTCGAAGATAGACATGTTAGCAAACGTCGAATAGAGCAGAAGATTCCATTAGTTACTAGAGATTCGCTTTATAAGTTCAACGCAGCAATCGCCGCATACGCGCTCTCGATGGAAACTCTAAAAACGTTTAGATTCTTCCTAATCGAGAACACTCTCAAAAGTGGGGGCTACGTTGTAAACATAGTTAACTGCTCCCGATACCCAAGAATGCTTCTGAGAAGACTGTCGAGAGCGCCTATAATACTTCACTTTTACATGCCCAATATCCGCTTAAAATCTGCTACGCAAGTACTTACCGAGAAAGCAAATCTGATCATAGCGTCATCTCACACGTTGTCGAAATACTTGGAGAGAATAGGGGTTGACAAAGAAAAAATAAGAGTTGTGTATCCTCCGATCGACACGGAGCTTTACAGGCCTCGGAGGAAAGAATTGATACGATCCCAGCTAGACCTACCAACGAAAGCTAAGGTTATTTTATACATCGGAGGGTTGAAGCGCACGAGATTTCCTAACGAAACAGTATTAGGGGCAATGAAGAAATTGGCGAAAGAAATCCCGGAAGCTTTGTTACTAGTTTTCACCCCCAGAAGCGCTCTGAACATAAAAAGAATACTTGAAATATCCAGTTTGTCACGCAATATCGATATGTACGCCAGAGACTTGACAGATTCGGACAAAAGTGAAATTTACAGCCTAGCTGATGTTTTCTTATTCCCCAATTTCGCAGCCGGAACCGCCATAGAACCACCCCTGACGGTGCTTGAAGCTATGTCGAGCGGAACGCCTGTTGTTGCTCCGAAGACGCCATCTTTAGAAGAAATACTCACAGACAACAAAAACGGCTTTCTTTTCGAAGCTAACAGTAGTGAAGCTTTGGCTAACAAGCTGACTGAAGTGCTGTTGAATACACAGTTGAGGGTCCAAGTGTCAGAACAAGCTCGACAGACAATAAACCAGAAAGCCTCACTCTTAATCGCTGGAGCGAATATTATTGAGCTTCACAGAAGACTATTGAACTCTCTTTAGAGACGCTGCTTCGTGTGCGCGCGAAGAAACCCACGCTTTTGCCCGTGCGCGTCAACTTGCATAATCCCAAAATTGTCCAATCTCACTCCAACTCATGTGATCTTGCCCAATCAGATTCCAGTTGGTTCTTTTAGCGCAGGCCCATTGCATTATGCCAGCGGTGTTTGCCCTGTTGTAATCATAGACATCCTCCATAAACTCCCGCCATAGCGTACCTGTAGCTTCTAACCCTACACTCGGAATCATCTGAGATTTCAATGGGCCATATTTGTTGTCCAACCAGTTATATAGCCCTGTTGTATCACGATTACCAGCTCTGTATTCGGAACCTTCTGAATAATCGTAGTAACAGGTCATTGTGTAGTAAACATTGTTTTGTGTCATTGGATTTGACATAAAATAGGTTAAATCTCTAGGAGAATCTGGATGTCCTCCCCCATAAGTAATTATCGCCAAGTTTGGATTTATAGCTTGCCATGCGTCTGCACAATCACTCGCAAAATCGGCATATTCTTCTTCGGTAACTGGATAACCAGCCAATGACCGGGTAGGCTCATCCATAACTAACATTCCCCAAGGTTGACAGTAAGTTACAATTGCGCTTCCCCAATCTATCCACGCTTGTCTCCAAGGTTCAGTTGTTACAACCGTGTTCTTTTCATAAGCCAGCCACTCTCCTGCTGGACGACCAATTTGAGCAGCCATTGAACTATCCCTATGCAAGGAGAATACAGTTTTCATCGGTTCAAACCAATCAACAAGTTGTGCAAGATAATCTCTAAAGGGAATCCCTAGAACATTACTTGAATCATTATCATCCCATGCTGGCTTGTTTATGGCAAGACATAGAAGTTTTCCTCCAGCATCCTTTGTCATATCAATCTGTGGTTCTTCGAAATAGCTACCATAGGTATTCCAGGCTGTGTCGCTTACCCAAACTCCCTTCAAATACTCGCTTGTTTGGCCGCTCCCCACCATGCCATAAGACGATATTGTCGCTGGCTCTATGGCGTAATTGGTTGTCACCAAAAATGAGTAAGTAAGTAGCATGGGAAGGAGGAAGACCGACAATCGTTTGATTGATGCTGTCCTGGCCATCTGAGGTTCTCTCACTAGCGCTTCTGGATTTATAGTATGTATTAAGACTTAATAAACATTTTCGTCTAACTGTTCCACAAGTATACAGATCTGTCTGTTTCAAATTTACTATTTAGCTTGGCATCTACCTGTTGCAGATTAATCAATACTGTATAAATGCGCGTATCTATCTGTTCGAGATTAGCAGAAATGAGTGAGGCTGCGTTGAACAAGGTTCTTATATTGAGGCTTGTGTTAATCATCGAAGCGATAGCTCTCGTCGTTAACGCAGCCGCCATTTCAAGAGATTATCAAGACAGCTGGATCCTCGAAGGATTGGAAATTCCTTTTGTCGTCTTTGTAGCGACTTACATTACATACGTCTTTGTTGAAACTGAGATTAAATGGATAATTGCATTTGCAGTAATCTTCAGGGTTGTTATTGGTCTGCTCCCGAATCTAAAATACGTGTGGTTTCAAGGAGTATGGCCCGATCAGCACTCAGCTTATAGATTGTCGCAAGACATTTACGACTATGGTCACATTCCGTCTGGGATGTACTATTCTGATACTCCCCTCATGCACTTATTCTTTGTCATCTTCTCTAAGGAAACAGGTATCTCGGTCCTTTCATCCTTCAAGTATTGCCCTACATTAATGTGGTCCATATATCCTTTGGTAATATACATGATAGTGAGAAGCTGGGGAAAGACAGAAAAAAGCCCACTTCTAAAATACGCATTGATTGTTTCATCAATACCGGTAGATGCTGTAACATCTTATGTTGTAGCTGGAACATCAATAGGCTTGCTATTATCGCTCTTACTTTTGTCCGAGTTCATGAGACTGTTGCAAGCAAAAGATCGACGTGATTGGGTAATCCTTGTGATCTTTGCCCTAGCCTTGGTAAGCGCACATTCTTATTCAGCGACGATGTTGGCGCTTGCATTATTTGCTGTACTTGTGTCAATACGACTAGCGTACAGGTTCCTTCCCGAAAATCTTGTACAATTGCCATTAGATCATATTTTCACGACTTCGATGGTGATTGGGCTACTGAGTCTCACGTGGCTTTCGCACAAAGCAGCCTATATGTTAGATCTAATGGTAGGATTTATGAACGGTTACATAAGTAGAGCAATGGGCGCGCAAGTCGTCTTGGACCAACCTGTACCGTTACGCTTTTTTGAGTTGGTCGGAACTGACTTCATGGAAGGTTTGAAAATGATTCTCGTATGGTATGGTGCAACACTACTTGTTGTCTTCCTAATGTTAATTGGCCTTCTGCTTATAGTTAAACGAATCCGCGAACAATCGAAACCGTCACTTTTCTTGATTGCCTACGTCGTTTCACTAATGTTGTTTCTGATTCCAGGACTGGCGTTAAGAATCAGCTCAGGATGGTCTGAAAGAATAACACGACTTCTAGCGGTTATGTCTCCGATATTTTTTAGCATATCACTTGTTTATATCAGCAAGAAGATACGCAAATCTGCAGCATTTATTGTAACGATACTGATGGTTCTCGCTACTCTACAATTCTACGGATACCAGCCATTTGTCCCATCAGCAAGCGTGGTCAACAAGGAATTGCCCGCTGATGTGCCCATTGGCTATAGAGTAGAGGTAAACTCCATGTATCAAAGATATATGATACAGTACGCTGAAAGGTACATTCCGCAAAATAGTAGTCTACGCATTGCGTGCGATAGAGTAACGCTTTATCAAATAATGGGACTGACAAGTTGGAATTTCTCGACATCTCATCGAGCATGGTATTATCCGCTTGACAAAGACGCTCCCAAAAGAGAATATTATCACTTTTTAGTACACCTACCAGGAAAGAGCGGAAGATTCTACGAACAAGCCGAAATACGTACACCTCGTTTGATACTACAGGTTTTATATGATTCTAGTATCGCATATAGTAACGCCGAATCATACGTACTTATAGAGCGATGATTTTGCATTTTATGAGACATGTGTATCAATCAAATAGGCGCACCATGCAAGAAGTTGGAAGGAATTTGAGAATTGGGAACTTACACACAATATCCGTATGCTTGGGTTGATAAGCAGATTGATGCGCAGCTGCGATTAATAACCAACATAATTCTAGAATACATTCCGGGTGTCAGATCAATTATCCTCGGTGGTGGTTTTGGAAAAGGTGAAGGCAGTGTTGAGATATCACAGGATGGAGAAATTGTGTGTCTTAGGGATTTTGACATAGTTGTTATTGTTGACCGAATACCTAAGGAAGAAACACAGAGGAAGCTTTGTGACGAAATCTATAAGTCACTAGGTTTACCGAACCCTGAAAGCAAGTCATTTCGATTCACCGATTTCGTGGTAGGAATTTACTTTCGACGCGAGAAAGACCTCATTTACCCAGATATTTGGTTTTATGATTTGAAAGCTGCAAGTCAACTTCTCTATGGAGAAGATGTCAGGAACTTGATCCCTTGGAGCAAGAAGGATATCCCACTATCAAGTGGACTTCGCATACTTTTTGAAAAAGTATGTGGCTTACTTGGAGTTTTCTCTTATTCCTACCTTAAAGTGAAGGAATTTCCTGACAACCAAAAGAAACCAATAATTCTCGAATGTTACAAAACCTATATTGAGATTTGTACAGCGCTTTGCATTCTTGCAGGCAAATATGAACCAAGATACGATAGTCGAGCAAGAAATCTGGAAGAATTCTACTTTGACAAGTTTCCAGATTTCGCTCAAGCTATGCCCAACCTTCCACAGAGGGTCAAAACATATACCAATTTTAAACTGAAGCCGGACTTCACTGAAATTCGCGAAGATCCTATTCAATTATGGTTCTCCACAAGAGATAGCTTAGGCGTAGCACTCCATCTTTATCTTAGAAGGTATCTTGACATAACTCTGTCAGAATGGAAAGATTTGCCTCAACGAATGAAAATTATAGCGCGGCATTATTACAAGCCGTTTCTACATCCGTTCATATACTCCAAACTGCGATTTTCAAACAGAGTAATTCTTGCCATTGCCAATTTCTTATACCAGACTCTTACAAATGTGGAATACTCCTATGTGGTTGCTAATGATATGGGCAGAATCTATTTACAACCGTTACGTAGGTGTTACATATCACCTTCTCTGAAATTCTTTCCAGCCGGAATCATGATACTTTTCTCGCTTAACAGAGATGGGACCATAGAAAAAGAACTGCTGGAGAAAGCTGCAAAGACGCTACGTTATTGTATTCCGATAGAGATCTCCACCCCTGACATATCTGGATGGGAAAACTTAAGGAAAGGTTTTCTGAAAGCATATAGCCTTTGTAGAGGCTATCATTTTGTCAAATAGACATGTCATAAGAACTACACCTGTAATATTGATTAATACATTTTGAAACGCTATTCTCTCAAAGAAATCCGCACCTTTCTACGATCTAGCTAAAGACGGTGTCCTTGCGCGGCTTGTTTACTGTAACCCAAAAGCCAATAACTGGAGCTTTTAATTTATACGACCTACAACTGGTACGAAAGAATACTTAGACACAGATGTATACGAATACTCCTAAAGAAGTATGCACGAGAAGCAACACTATATAGGTGCGCGCTATGAAAGACCTAATTTCTGAAACTAAGTCTCAGATTCTTTTCATCGCACACGATCTGAAGTATTCTTTTCGCCTAGTTATAGGGAGAATGCTCTCTATATTAAGCAGAAGAAGGTTTGTTCCGATAATCCTCAGAAGGCTCTTTTTGGTTTTATCGTTAAAGCATTTTAGCTTCTTCCCTGAACGAAATATACTTCCCTTCTTAGATATTGACCCTCAAAAGGTTTTTTTGGACGTCGGTGCGAACTGGGGAGTGTATACTCTTCTTATGGCTCCGAACTGCAGGCATGTTTACGCCTGGGAACCAAGTCCCAAAGCCTTTCTACAATTGCTGAAGAATTCCCAAAGGTATGGCAACATCACTGTTTTCCAAGAAGCTTTAGGCGACGTCGAAACAACTGTTGAACTTTACCAACATGTATATTCAGGTCACGACAGCTTGATTGAAAAAGGCTTGGATTTCACTGGCGAAATAGTAGAGGTTCAAGTGCGTCGCTTAGATGATTATGATTTCCAAGAGGGAATCGGGTTGATAAAAATCGACACAGAAGGATATGAATTGCCGGTTATAAAGGGCGGACTCCGAACAATTCAAACTCACAAACCGCGGCTAATAGTCGAAGTTCATGAACCTTACGAGGCTAATGCCGAGCGAATAATGAAGCTGCTTCCGTCTTACAGTTGGAAACGACGTCGCAAGGCTCCTCAGTCACTCAATGTGAGGACATTTCATTTGATAGGAGACCCAAAACTAGCAAAACCCAGAAATTCTCTAGGATGTGGCCAAGGCTTAACATGTTTGTACTGAAGGCTTCGCAATGTGCTTGTAAACAAAACTCACTGATCCATTGGAGTCACCTCCGCCAAGTCAACTATTAGTAATGCATGTGACGTTATCTTGGTGGTTTCTGACCCTGGCGCGCATGCAACAGTGAAATGTCACCGTAAACGACGTTAACAGCATTTAAGTTCGGAGTCTTTGGAGAACATGTCTGCTTCGTCTAATTTTAGCTCCACATATACACACGCAGTCTGTCTAAAGCTGTCGTTTTGGGATTCTCAATGTGCATGCGTGAAAATAAAACATACAATCAGAGTGCGTGTTAAATGATGTGGTGCACGTTGAGATCAAAATTTAACATAACAAATGTGCGCAAAGCTCTACGGCATCCAAGTTCAACATGGTTGCTAGTGAGGGCTAAGGAAGAGTCGAGTTGGCTAGGGCACACACAATGCATCTCCGAGAGGTTTCCCAAATTGAGATTGATGAGGACAAATCAGATCCTATCGATTCAGTCTGCCATGCAATAGATGTATGCTCAAACCCATGCTATCACTTGCACCGGCGCGTCTATCTTCTTAGTTAATGGAAGGCACCGAAGTATGAGAGTGTGTTTTGTATCATTTGAGTATCCGCCTAAGATCATAGGCGGAGCAGGAACGTACGCAGCACATCTTGTGAGAGGACTTGACGAAAAGGGAATTGACGTGTATACCATAACTAGGGGAGATAAAGCTCGCCGCGATCGGAAAACTTACAGAGTTGTTACTCCTAATACAATCTATTGGCGCCGCTTCTGTTTCATTAGACAAGCCATTGGTTTATTTCACGAGCTGAATAGTCTTTACAATTTTGATTTGGTTCATCTAAACGGTACATATCCAATAATTAGGGGCCTCAAACTTCCAACCGTTTCAACTCATCATGGTTTCCCTAACATTAAGCGAGCGATAATCGGGCTTAGACTGTTAAAAGGCAGCAAATCGGTGCTCGATATTATGGATTTAGTAGTGAAAAAACCTCTAGGAAGTATATTTGATATCACTACAGTTCGAGCGTCAGATAAAATCATATGTCCAAATTCCAGTTTGGTAAGATACATGATGTCGTACTGCTTTGCTGATGAACAGAAAATTCATGTTATTCCGAATGGAGTTGATCTTAAAGCATTTGATGGAATAGAGTGTTTTGATGGCAGTCTTCTAAGTCATTATAACATTGAGAGGGAAAATTTCCTGTTATACATGGGAAGACTTGTTTCTCCAAAAGGAGTGCAATACCTAATTGAAGCCTTCAAAATCGTTCAAAGACAGCATCCAAACCTCAAGTTGGTAATAGTTGGAAGAGGAAATCACGAACAACAATTGCGAAAGATCGCCCGTAACACAAACGGCGTTCTCTTTCTTGGATACGTTCATTCAATCAGGGTCAAAAAGCTTCTGTATGACGCTTCTCTCAGTGTTGTACTTCCGTCGGCAATGGATGAAGTGTCCCCTATGGTGCCACTAGAGGGTATGGCTAGTAGCAAACCTGTTATAGCATCCAATGTTATGGGTAACTCTTCCATGATAAAGCATGGGAAGAATGGCTTTCTAACAAGACCCAGGGATCCGGAAAGCCTTGCAAAGTACATTAATGTGCTGTGCGAGGATAGGGCCTTGGGGAAGAGAATGGGGATGTATGGAAGGAAATTAGTTGAAAAGGAATTTACATTGGACAAAATGATAAATGAGACACTAAAGACATATGAGTCCTTGCGGAATGAAGGGATCACACGTTGAGGATCTCAAACCCACTCTTATATGAAGAGAAACGCGAGGGAGGAAATGACAATGAGTGACAAAAACACATTTTAATGCGCGCGCATGCATACGCAAAACGGGAATGTTTGGCAGAAAATTGGTGGAGCAGAAGTTTTCTCTCGACAGAATGATAACCGAGGCGTCGGAAGTGTATGATTCATTGTCTTGCCATGTGCATGCATTAGTCAACCGACCAGACAAAGGATATGATTAGTCGCGCGCGGTTTAAGAAGGTACTTTCTGCAAGCCTTCTATTCATACAGAGGTCATCATCTTGTCAAATAAATACGCCAAGAAAACGACACTCATGATATTGATTGATGCTTTTTCTAAAACTTATTTTTCAAAGAAATACACGCCTTTCCTTGATGAGTTGTCCCAAAACGGTGTACTTACTAACATTAAACCTCTTTTCGCGTTCAAAGGAATAGAAACGACAATCTTTACTGGAGTTTGGCCCAACGTTCATAATGTTTGGACAGAATTCGGCTTCGCAAACAGCCAGACCGGCAAGGAAAGAGATGAGTTAATTCGAAAGGTAATAAGAGCTGTTGATTTGCTGCCGAATGATGAATACAGAGCCAAAATAAGATACGCTATCGAAAGATACATATTCCAAAAGCCCCATGGAACTCCAAATCTGATTCCGGCTGGGGCAATAGCATATTTCCAACGATCCCAGCGAAAAGAAATTTTTGAACCGGAAGCTGTCGGTAATATAAGAACAATATTTGATGCTTTCCGAGAAAAAGGAGTACCATTCGTTTTCATTGAACCATATGTATGGGGTGACTGGCGGGTCTTATACAAGGCGAAAAAACTAGCTGAGCACGATCACAAGTCTCGTTTTTGGTACTTAAAGTTCAACCAACTGGACCACCTGGGACACAAATTCGGACCTACACCCTTTGCATTTAAGGAACAACTTAAGAAAATTGACCGCTATACGGAGGAAATTGTCACTCTCCTAAAAAGGAAAAACCCGAATCTGAACATTTTGGTTCTAGCAGACCATGGAATGAGCAAAGTATGCAAAGCCGTAAACATGTTAGAAACGCTCAGCCAGTTAAGATCAGAGATGTGCAAAGATTATCTCGCTTTCATTGATTCAACGATGATCCGTTTTTGGTTCTTCACAGAAAGAGCTAGGCAAGAAATCTGCGAACATCTGCAGCAGATCAAGGGCGGTCACATTCTCACAAGTTCGGAGAGAAAGCTTCTGAGAACACCATCAGATGTGAAACATGGCCAAGTAGTATATGTAGTGGACGAAGGCTACGTTTTGCATCCCTGCTTTTTTCACTCAAAGTCACTGGTTAAAGGTATGCATGGGTATGCTTATCCGAAAACCCCTGAGGCTCTCCCAATCATAATTATGAATAACAAAATTGTAGAGAACGCCAAAATCAGTAAGAAAGTCACCTTCACCGACATAGCGCATCTGATTCTGCAATCCTTGTCTTTGACCTCTTCCAATCCGATTTCTGCTTAGCAACAAGACAATGGAATTTTGCATTCGGTAAGATAATCTGACCCTCTCTCTTTTTTCTAACATAATTGAAAATCAAGTTCATTCGTGGCCAATGATAAAACGTTTGGGGATTATGATTATGAAGTCATTTGATTGTACCGTAGTCGGCGATGTTTTCACTGATGTAATCGTACAGATTCACGGTAACTGTGAGCAATTCTTCCGCGGAGGTACATCGTACTGTAGTTTTGCTAAAGCTGTACCTGGCGGCTCAGGGAACGTTGCAGTTGGCTTATCAACAATCGGGGGGGCAACTGCTTTTGTAGGAAAAGCTGGGCACGACTTCTTCGGGAACTTATATGTCCAGAATCTTGAAGAGAAAGGTGTTGTCAGCAAAATCTTTCTCGACAAACATTCTCCCACGGGCTTAATAATCGCACTTGTAGAGGATGGGAAACAACGGTCTTTTCTTGTCTTCAGGGGAGCCAATGATAAACTGGCACCTGACGAAATCGAGAAAGCAACGAGTTTGATTAAAAGATCCAATTACATTTATTTCTCTGGATACTCTCTTGTGAACGATCCGCAGCGGAACGCCATTTTCAGAGCTGTTAGCCTAGCCAAAAAGTTCAAGACAAAGATCGTATTCGACCCAGGAGCTTCCAATCTTGTCAAATCCGAAAAGAGACTCTTTACTGAGTTATCTGGTCTGTGTGATGTTTTTTCGCCGAACATGGACGAAGCCCGTGCCATAACGAATGCTACTAGTGTTGATGACGTAGTTAGCAGGTTGAGGAAAAAGATTCCGTTTACGGCCTTAAAATGCGACGAAAATGGGTGTATTTTGATCAACAAAGAAGGCGCTGTAAGAGTGCCAAGTTACAATGTTAGATGTGTAGACCCGACCGGTGCAGGCGATGCTTTCACCGCTGCAGTGATTTATGGGTTGTCCCGTGGATTGCCGCTTCAAATTATAGGTCAGCTAGCTAATTGGTTTGCCGCGGAAGTGGTCGCTGGTATTGGGCCCCGAAGTTTTCCTGGGAAATCGAAGATTAACCGTTTTCTTGAAAGTCACCGCGAAACTAGATCAGTTAACTAGTTTGATGCATTGAATCCTAAGAAGTGGTTGAAGCAGAGGAATTAGTGCATTCATGAGTCCAAGCGCGCAGGATTTGCTGAGAATCCTAACACTCGGTATTTCACTTTGGCGAAACTCATATGAATCCGATAAATAGAATTATTAGAGGCAGATATATACAGCTATGCAATATCGGGGCAACGAAGTTAGCATTCGTGGTCTTCTTTGCTTTTGTGTTCCCTCTTGCGCGGTGTCTCTCTGCGATGAGATTAGCGATAGGGTGTCTTCGCTACATGTCATACTGAGTTATCGAGGGCAGGAGAAGAAGACGGTATGAAGAAAAAGTGGATTCCTCTGGCCTGCTTGTTGTTTGTGTTATTTGTTAGCAGCGTTTCGATTATGTTATTCGATAGTAGCGGGAACCTTCAAAAACAGGATGACTATGGAAATCTGAGTGATATGCCTCTCGAGACGGTGATCAGCCGGAGGATGTCGATTCACTACGGCGAGTACTACAACCTTACCGCTGCGGTTCCTTGGGAGCTCGTTTCTAAGGTTCTTTGGGCAGCCTACGGCTATACACCTCGAGGCAGAACCGTTCCAAGCCTGTCCAACCACCCCGTCATCATCTACGTGTGCAACGAGACAGCCGCCTACAAGTTCATCCCAGAGAACCAAAGCCTCACCGTATGGAAGGCGGGCGACTACAGAGATCTTGGCTATGGTTATGAGGCTCCAATACAACTTTTCATAGCGTTTGACACCGATGTTTGCCAAAATGCGACGTGGGGAAACGCTGAATCGGGATGTGCCATTCAGAGCGTTTACCTGATGGCAAACGCCCTGAATCTTGGAACAGTCTGTCAAGGCGGAACTTGGCTAAACAGAACCACCATTCACCAAGGATTAGGGTTACCTGAGAATGAGGAGGTACTCTACAAGATGCCGTTGGGATATCCGCTACCGCCCTACACGGACTACCAAAACCTTGTTCCAACAGCTCGACCATCCTCGCCAGAACTGCCCGAAATCCAAGACAGCGCCATATCACTTGAGGATGCTTTAAACTCGGTCTTTTCCTCACACGAATGGAGCGAAAACCCCGTAACCAAGCAGGAACTTTCCCAGGTCCTTTGGGTAAGCTACGGATACTCCTACTACGAGGACACTGCCGTGGGCCCCGGATATAGGCATAGAACCGTTCCCTCAGCTCACGCAGATTATCCTATGAGAATCTACGCCGCCAACTCCTCTGGCATATACGAATATCTCCCTAAACCGCACACCCTAACCACCATCGTAAGTGAAGACCGGCGGCTGAGCATCGCGCAGGCCAGCGGACATCCGTGGGCGGCTTCAGCTCCGCTTCTGATCGCAATGGCGTGGGATGACACGCAAATACTGACGGTTGAAACAACCTACGTCGAAGCCGGGTTGATCGCTCAAAACGTTTACTTAGAAAGCGCGGCGTGGGGATTAATCGCCGATTGGGGCAAAGCAGACGCCAACGAAGAAGCAATGAGGGAGGCCCTAGGGCTCACGGGAGAAACAAACCTGCATCCAGCCTCAATCATAACAGTAGGACATCCAGATATTACGCCACCTAACATCTCTATTCTATCTCCAGAAAACAAGAGGTATACTGCTAGCGACGTTTCCTTAACCTTTACGGTTAGTGAAGCAACGTCGTGGATTGGCTACAGCTTGGACGGTGAAGCAAACGTGACAATTGCTGGAAACACGACTTTGCCAGGGCTTCCTGATGGAGTTCACGCGGTCATAGTCTATGCGAATGATACTGCGGGAAACATGGGCTACTCTGACATGGTCTACTTCACTGTCGACACGGTATCTCCCTTCATTGAGATTCTTTCGCCCGAAAACAAGACATACACAACAAGCTCCGTTTCCTTGAGCTTCACCCTTGACAAGGCAACGGCGTGGGTTGGCTATAGTCTTGATGGTGAAGCAAACGAGACGATTGCTGGAAACGCGACTTTGACGGGGCTTTCTGAGGGAGTCCACATGGTCATAGTCTATGCGAATGATACTGCTGGAAACATGGGCTACTCTGACCCAGTCTACTTCACCGTCCAAATTACTCCCGTAGACACCACTCCCCCAACTATCTCAATCGTGTCACCAGAGAACAAAACACATGACACCACTGACATCCCGTTGACTTTCACAGTAGATGAACCAGTTGCTTGGATTGGCTACAGCCTAGACGGTCAGGCAAACGTAACCATTGCTGGAAACACAACTCTATCTGGAATATCTAACGGTTTACACAGCCTAGTAGTCTATGCAAGAGACACAACTGAAAACACTGGAGCGTCTGAAATAGTCTACTTCAGCGTAGAAACTCAACAAGGAGAGCCTTTTCCAATATTGATTGTAGCTACAATAGTGCTGATAGCGGCAGTCGGAGCAGCCCTTGCAATCTACCTCATAAAGACCAAGAAAACAACTGAGAAAGCCAAATAACGATTCCAGAGTTTCCATCAGCCCTGATCCACAAAGCACGCGCAACAAAAGCTGAGCCATCTTAGGATATAGTGGCTGTCACAGACGGAGACTTGATAGCTGTCAGATGCTCGTGCAGGCAAGGTTGAGGGAGAAACTATACCGTGACGGAAAACACTTGCATTGAGACAGTCCTCAATTCAAGATGTTCATGTGACTTTGACGGTGACCCCAAGAATGATCATTGGGGGTTGTTCGTTGAAGACAGGGCGCCCTCCAGAAAAATCAAAGAACATGTACTACGATGTTGCAGGCGAACGCCCCAATTTTCCGATGGGAAATTGGCCCTGTGGTTTGAAGACAAGTACTTGTTCCTAGGTTTTGAAGAGACAGCCGATCCCTTCAAGAATCGTTTGCTTCATATCGAAAGCGGCATGCAACATGAAGCGGTATATCTGGCATGCACTGCGTTGGGTTTTGGCACGTGCATCCACAACCTTGGCGTAAACGGAACCAAGTATGGAAACAAAATGGCCACTGCAAGACACTTAATTCTAGAAAATGTAGAAAGCTACAAGGAAGGAAAACACACAGCTGCGACCCCAGGACCAGAAAAGCCCTTTAAAAACGGTAAAAACCTGCCACCGCCACGAAGGAATGGCGATACAGAATGTCTCCATGCGCTCGAACGACTAAACCTGTCGCATGATCATGGAGACGCTGCTGACATAACAGATATTTCTCAAATGCTTTGGGCTGCAAAAGGCAGAACTCCCCACTACATTAAATCTCACCCGTGGGGGCTCACTATCCCCACATGGGGCGGAGGCCAAGACTACACCACTGTCTACCTTGTACACGAAAATAGACTATATCGCTACGTCAATTGGACAACCTCCAGGTACACAGAGTGGATAAGCGGGTTAGTGCCACGCGCACGCAGATATTGGTGGAAAGTGGGACAGCCTACACACGACGTGAAATTCGCGAGAAATGTAAATCTCTCACTAAAGTCAGGGTGCATCAAGGATGGAATTATCATTGGTAGAAATGAACAGACCAACCGGGCTCTTTGGGAGATTGGATACATATTAGAAAACCTGTTTCTTCAAGCAGAAAGCTTACGAATATCCTACAAGTCAATGATCTTCACGAGAGATGAAATCCGGGAATTGGAAAAGAATGGCATATTCGGCGCTGAAGCCGCCGTGCTTCTCTAGAGCGGCGTACCTATAAACTAGGGTGAGGGTTGCTAAATTGCTGGAGGCTACTCAAGAATACTTGTAACCGGTGGAGCCGGGTTCATTGGCAGCCACCTAGTAGACCGACTTCTCAACGAGGGTTTCGAAGTCACAATCATCGACGACCTTAGCAGTGGGCGTCAAGAGAATATAGCTCACCATCAAGACAGAGACAAATTCCACTTCGTAAAAGGCGACATTCGAGACCGCAATCTAGTCAGGAAAACCATGAAAAACATAGATGCAGTCTTCCACGAAGCCGCATTGGCAAGTGTGACTATTTCAATACAAAACCCCATACTTACCAACGACATAAACGTTACGGGAACGCTGAACCTTCTCAAGGCCGCCTCAGACTTCCACGTAGAACGCTTCATATACGCCTCTTCGGCAGCGGTCTATGGAGATTCACCGGCACCACAGAAAAGAGAGGACATGACCCCAAATCCACTATCGCCATACGGAGTCTCCAAACTTGCTGCAGAAAACTACGTCAGAGTATTCCACAAAGCGTATGGCCTCAAAACCGTATCCTTGCGCTATTTCAACGTATACGGTCCAAGGCAACGCTTCGACATCGAATGCGCCTACGGCGGCGCCATAACAATCTTCACCAATCGACTGCTACGAAACATGTCTCCTGTGATATACGGAGATGGCGAACAAACAAGAGACTTTGTATATATCGAAGAAATCGTCAAAGCAAACATGCTTGCACTAAACAGCAAGAACGCTTCCGGAGACGTCTTCAACATAGGCACAGGCACACCCACAAGCATAAATCAGATAGCAGAAACTATTAAGGACGCCCTGAACAAAAAAGACCTGAAAAACAAGTACGCTGACCCTCGACCGACCGACATTCGACATGGCTACGCCAATATAGAGAAAGCTAGGAAAATCTTGGGCTACAATCCAAACTTCTCCATCAACGAAGGCATCAAACAGCTCGTCGATTGGTATATTAATAGCCAACGTTTATCCTAGGCATACATACACGGGGTTATGCAAAAATGGAATACCAAATCGAGAAACTAACTGAGCAGATCAGAACCATAGGCTTGAAAACTGGAGCAGATCTAGTTGGTTTCGCATCTGCCGCAACAATGGAAAAAGGCGCCCCGCGGGGACACAAGCCTTCTGATCTGATGTTGAATGCAAAGAGCGTCATAATACTAGCCTGTGGCAGACAGCTAAATGAGGACCGAAAGTATGTTTACAAGTGGGGCCCAGACTACAGCCTAACCTACATCAAATTGAGAGATGAGGTTAAGCAACGTCGAATAGAGGCGAGAGGATGTATCGAGGCGGCGAAAAATCTTCTGGCTGAAAGAGAATTCAGAGTCATTACCGAACCACATGGTTGGTCTGGCATCTTGTCATTCAAAATGGCCGCCTACTTGGCAGGACTAGGGGTTTTCGGGAAGGGAAGTTTTGTTGTCCACCCACAACTTGGTCATCTCAATATTCTCGCGTGCTTTCTGACAGATGCTACATTAGAATATGGCGTCCCGCTAAAGACTGATGTGTGTGGAGATTGCCTTGAATGTATAAAGGCCTGCAAGTACGGCGCTTTCAAAAAAGTCGATGAAGGCTATCGGTGGCTGCCTGAAAAATGTCGTTGCTATGATTTGATTATGAACCCTGTAACTCTGAAGTGGACCTACGGTCCCTGCAACTCAAAATGTGTAAATTCGTGCCCCATAGGGAAAAAACCTTGACTCGAACTCCTAGACCTTGAGTTCACCCGCGTAACGTACGTTTTTGTGCCCACTAAATAAGTTAATCAATCTTTCTGCAAGTAGAATGCGATAGCTACGCTCAGCATCTTCTTCATCGCTGACCAAGACAACATCCTCAGTGATGGCTTCCTCCGAAACGGTTTTCATCCACTCCTCCGCCTCGGGCTTCATAAGCTTTGCCCAGTAGTTGATCCTGAAGCCTGGCCAAGTTAGCACTCCATTTCTATATTGCTCGAGATCCGGTTGGTCTGGTACGACCACATCGTTTCCACGTCCTCTCACAACGTAATAAATCTTCATCTTTGTCTTCATCTTCTCAAGGATTGAGAGACGAGCTGTATACAACACCATTTTTCCCTCTTCATACAAGTGCACATGAAGTGTGCTTGCTTATTGCCAGAAGACGATACTCTCTGCAGTTCATATAAAACTTTGTGGAAGCTCTCTGTGTATGCGCCTCAGTATCTACGCAGAACGCGGATAATAGCTGCGCATGTGAGTTAGTGAAGTCAGGCAGATGAGACCAAAGATCAACGTAAGAAATATTCGCACAGCTCTACGACATCCAAGTTTAATTTGGTTGCTACTCAAGGGTTATGAAGAGGTTCAGTTGACCAAGGAGCACGTTGAAATTCACCTCCGACGGGTTTCCCAAATAGAGATCAGTGGAAACATTTCAGATCCCATTGATCTAGTCTGCCGCGCAATAGACGTAAGCTCAAACCCATGCTATCGCTTGCGCGACCATGTGTATCTAGTGTGTCGATATCTCTGCCCAAGCAAAGTTGTGGAGACTGGTGTGCATAATGGGTTTTCCTCGGCTTTTATGCTGAAAGCGTTAGAGGAGACCGGCGGACGCCTCTACTCCATTGATCTACCCAATGTCGAATATGAAGCAGATGATGGCAGAATCCATCGAGATGTTCTCCCACCGCGATCAGAGACAGGGTTTGTCGTTCCGGAACGATTGAAGGCTAACTGGGAACTAATACTGGGCGATTCGAGAGAGAAATTGCCAAAACTACTTCAATCCATAGGTGAGATTGATATCTTTCATCATGACAGCGCACATACCTACGATTTGATGACATTCGAATACGAAACAGCATGGCCATACCTCAAACATAACGGTCTGTTACTCTCTCATGATGCAGACTGGAATAACGCGTTTGACGACTTTTGCCATAGACACTCAGCTGACTACCGCATCCACAAAGGTGTGGGCATCGCAAGAAAATCTAGTGCAGGTAGTAACAAGTCCTGAGACCTTTAACGCTTCCGCGCGCATTTTATGCAATTAACTGAACAATGTTCTAGATAAAGGTTCCACAGCAGTTTATAAAGGGCATGTTCCTTTTCCATACGATAGTGTTGAAAAATGAAAGTGAAGAAGCTTCATCTACTAGTCATCATGGCATCTCTGATGATACTGGCGATACCCTCGATATCCGCTGGAAGTTGCGATGGAGTCTGGATAGGCAAGTATCCTTACGCCTGTGGCGCTCCGTTTTCAGGTCTTGAGCTATACACACCTTACGAATGGTTTATCAGGATCGAAGTCTACAACGGGAACCCATACACAATAACAAACGTAAGACTATCTGACAGATTTGGCGCAGAATTTGCAGTAACCATCATGGACTATGGCGGAGGAATGGGCGGAGGAATCCCTGAGGTCACTCTTCACGGCGGCTCAGACCAATGTAGGGTGACGTGGTACATAGGCAGCTTGGCTTCTGGAGAAAGCGCTTGGGTGGACTTACAAGTTGAGACTGATATAAACCCTGGGGGAAAGCAAGAGTTTACGTCTTGCGGAGAATACTATCTGAACTCAGGGGCAGTCGTCAAATGGCTCGATGATCGGGGCAAACAGCACAGCAACGAAGCGGACCCCGTCGTCGTCACAACATACTAATCGAAACAACCGGCGCGTCTCTAACCTTCCCCTTTTTCTACAAAAGCAGTACTAGTTCATTTTCGCACATGTCTTTCAAAACGTATGACCCTGTGAGAGAAGATGACGAACAAATGAAGGAAACGAAACAGATTCAAAATCTTGTCGGAAATACCCCTTTAGTAAGGATACGAGAGAATATTTTCGCCAAATTGGAAGCTGCAAATCCGAGTGGCAGCATCAAAGACAGAATGGCCTTGTACATGCTAGAAACGGCAGAAAAGAACAATGAAATCAGACCAGGATATGAGATAATAGAAGCAACCAGCGGCAACACAGGAATCTCCTTCGCGATGATCGCCGCCCTCAAAGGCTACAAATTCACAGCAATAATGTCAGATACAATGAGTGCTGAAAGGCAACAGATGATGCAGGCCTATGGTGCAAGCTGCATTCTCACGCCAGCGCTGACAACTGAAGGGGCCGTCAAAAAACTTGAAGAGTTCCGGACCAAGAAAAATGTTTGGCTACCAAGGCAGTTCGATAATCAAGCAAATGTCGATTGCCATAGAGAAACGACGGGAAAAGAAATACTACAACAACTCGATAACATTGGCGCCGTTGTTGCAGGAGTAGGCACAGGCGGCACCTTGATGGGCATCACGGAAGCCTTGATAAAAGAATTTCCCAATGTTAGGGTCGTTGCAGTCGAACCAGAAGAATGTGCGGTTCTCTCACGTGGTACAGTGTGCGGCGCACATAGAATCCAGGGTATCGGACCAGGGTTCATCCCCAACCTCGTTGACATGAGTAGAATCGACGACGTAGTCGCAGTGAAAAGCGATCTGGCAATAAGAATGACACGAAAACTCGCACTGGAAAGCGGATTATTCGTGGGTATTTCCTCAGGCGCCAATGTACTAGCTTCATTAGATGTAGCCAAAGAAATTCCAGATAAGAATATAGTTACTGTTTTGCCTGACAGCGGGAACAGATATCTAAGCATGGGGCTCTTTCAAAAGCCGCAATCACGCTATTGAAGGCAACATAAGACAAAGCTGGATCGCAGCAAAACTGCGCGCTCGATTAATAGTTCTGAGAGGCCGACAAATGCAGTCGAAAAGATTATTGGACAGAGTAGAGAAAATAATTCGGACCCCCAGATACGAGGAACTCAGAAGATTCTGGAACGACTTTTATGCACTAAAAGAGACAAAGAGAGTGCCAATAAGAGTCACTCTCACGATGGCCTCTTTCGCTAAGAATCTAAACATTGATCTGATTGATCACTATCAGAAGCCCGAGAAATATGTCGAAGATTCGCTAAAAATACTAAGGTTTCAGCATGAGGAGATTCTTGATGACAGGGTTCTAGGCGGAATAGTGATAACTTTTGGGGAGGCCTTCGAATCCAGTTTGTTTGGCGCAGAACCTACCTTCAAGTCTGACAGGGATCCTTGGGTAGGCAAACCCATCATCAAAACAGAGGAGGATCTCGAAACCCTCAATTACCCAGACTTCTACGAAAGCGGGGTGATGCCGAAAATTCTCGAAGTATACGATACTGCTGAAAGAATGGTAGAACACAAAATTCCCGTGTTCTTTGAACGCTGGGATAGAAGTCCGTGGGGCGTGGCAGTACACCTGAGGGGCCTAAGAAAGCTTCTCAAGGATACTGATCAAAACCCAGACTTCGTCCAGAAACTCCTAACCTTCATTACAGAGTCCCGAATACGGTGGGAACGAGAAAGACAAGCATTCCTAGGTGTGAAAACGGAAAGAGGCTTCCTCTATAACGATGAAGTCCACGCACGAGTGATGTCGCCCAGAGTGTACGAAGTCTTCGCTCACTCATACGAGAAAAAGCTTGCCGACTTCTACCCAAAAGGAATCTTCTACTTCCACAGCTGCGGAGACATCACACCTTTCCTAGATACCATTGCCACCATCCGCGGCTTAAGAAGACTCCACATAAGCCCTGCCACCGATTTTAGAACAGCAGTGCAAAAATTAGGGAGTAACTTTGTGTTCGAGAAGCGAATGGACCCCCTCAGCGATCTTGAAAGGTGTGATACTAAAACTATGGAGCGGAAGATCAAAGAAGTCCTCAAAACTGGAAGAGGAACCTCAATGGAATTGGACCCAGGCCCGATACAAGACGTATCCCTACAGAAGATTAAAGCATGGATAAACATAGCTAGAAAAGCAATAAAATCAGAACTGAAATAGTCAATGCATGCGTGTATGCTAACTCTTCAACCTAGGTGTTGTGAATGAAGGTTCTCGGAATTACCTGCAGTCCTCGGAAGAGAGGAAACACCGAGATTCTAGTAAAGGAGGCACTTGCTGGAGCAAGGGAAACTGGCGCTGACGTAGATCTATTGAGAATTTGTGAAATGGATTTGGCTCCCTGCGACGGATGCATGACCTGCCATCAGTCAGGTGAATGCCGGATCAAAGACGACATGCAACGCATCTACGAGAAGATCCTTGCTGCCGATGGAATAATCATCGGAAGCCCTGTGTACTTCTGGTCAATCAGTAGTCAAGCAAAAACACTCATGGACCGCACATATGCGTTAAGATACCCAGACCACAAGTTAAAAAACAAGGTTGGCGGGGCTATCGTGGCTACCGGACGTAGAGGAAGCGTAAACGCCCTATCAGCTATCAACAACTTCTTCCTGGGCCACGACATGCTAGTAGCAGGACTCGGAATCTCAGGCTACGGGACGAACAAGGGAGAAGTCAAACAAGACAAACGTGCTATGGAAGGAGCTAGGTCACTCGGAAAGCAAATCGTCCAACTAACCAAAGTCGTCCCAGATAATCCATTCAGTAAATGAACTCGAAGTAAGCAAAGCATATAGTCCAACGAAAACCTTAAGCAACGTATCGTTGAACGAAAGCAGGAGCCAGAAATGCCAAGAACCGAGAGAGAACGAACTTCGCAGAAAACGCGAGCAATTCTCTCCAGAATGGGTGAAACAAGAACAGTATGTTTATCTTTGCTAGCATTAGGCATGTTCGTTCTGGTCTTCTCCATTATCTACACATCTTCTATACTGGGCTTCATAGGCCTCGGCCTTACGTTCTGGGGCGCGCTACTTCTTTACATAGCCCCTTCCAAACACGTACAATTGGAACTCCTAAATGCAATGGTCACTCCCGCCTTTGCCAATATCGAAAAAACAATGAACGCCTTCAATCTGAAGGAAAAGGGCATATACCTGCCACCAAAATACTCAGAAAACGTCGAATCAAGCC
>Ga0209635_10000512_pt1 | contig 26583 bp, 26 predicted proteins | sample DeeMarSWOR230_32_FD_187463 | JGI IMG/M metagenome (GOLD analysis project Ga0209635, IMG submission 187463) | Marine sediment microbial communities from White Oak River estuary, North Carolina - WOR-2-30_32 (SPAdes) (version 2) | ecosystem: Environmental > Aquatic > Marine > Intertidal zone >...
CAAAGCGTCCGACGTGAAGTACAGTATGCGGGACGGCTTGATCACGCGAGACTTTGGATTATGAGCTTTTCACATTAAAATGTGTGCGTGCCCAAGCTGAGATGCGGGAGCTTGCGCGCTTGCTGCTTCCGTAAGCAGTTGGTTTATGTATGTGTTGTAGCCACCATGTAACGTACTTGGAATGACACCTTTCAGTGCGGTTTATATCCTTCACTTATTCAATATTTATGAAATCAATGAGGCAACAACTTTGCCCCCGAAAAAACGCAAAAAGAAACTAGGCGAAGAACAGCTCCAACGCATCATTGACCTATGCAAGTCAGCAGAAGAAAAGAGCTTCGACCCTTTTCTCGTCGACATAGACGACATCATAAACATTATCCAAGAGTATTTTCCTGAATGGGAGTCAATGGACGAGTTTAACCTTGACGCCGAGGCCATCAACCGTCTGGCTTCGGTGATCAAGCTCCAAAGCGAATGGGTAAGACATAGATCTACATCCCTATATACTGACCCGTTTCTTCTAGAAGAAAAAATACGAAAACTCGACAAAGAGGAACTTATTGACTTCTTTCTCAGGGCTTGGCATCCCATAATCGAGTTGGAACAGATTTCGCTCCACAGCCTAGCTAAAGCCACCGAATATTGGGAGAGTCTGCTTCCACTAGATGAAAGATGGCTCAAAACTAAGGGAATAGAGACTAAGCTGGGGGCAACCTCGCGAGAAGAGTTGATCGGACAAAGAATACTACTGGAAAAGGCTTTTTCAGAAGAACTAGCGATTCTTTGGGAAGAATTGAAAAGCAAAGTTGGAGAGGATGGTAGAATGCACTATTGGGACTTCGTAGGCGCGGATTCCTACGAAGAGACTTTGCAACGTGCTTACCTGACTAGTTTTCTTATTACCTATGGCTACGCCACCCTTGAAATATATCGCCTGGAAGAAGAAGTGTATATTCGACCCTTCGAAAAGCCCTCTTCCATGGTCAGCAAAAAACAAGTCGTTTCAATTCCAGTTTCAATAAGCATAGAAGAGTGGGAAAAATGGAAAAACCACCAACAAGACTGAGAAAAAAAGCGCTTTACCTAAGAAAAATCAAGAGAGCAACCCATCTCTTATTTTACAAGCGCCATAGAAAGCCCGGAGTAAAAGGCTGGGAACTAAAACAAAGCTTGGGCTCTGACTACCCTAAAGTAATTCAGCTGCTAGACCGGTATCTGGAAAAACTGGATTTGCAAGTGAAAACTGTTTTTGAAGGAGAAAAACCTGCAGAAAAGCCGACTTTGACTCATCTGGACACGGCGAGGTTTTATGTAACTCTTCGAGGCACAATCGCCCAGAAGGAAACTAAGCTTTGCGGATGGCGCATCGACGACATTGCTGGTTTGGCTATGGCTATTTCCTATGTCATTTCGAAGAAGGGCAAGGTTCCACGTGAAGAGGTGGAAGAGCTTCTTCGTGATAAACTCCCAGGCTGGAGAGTTGACATAAACCTTGACCGTTACATTCGAGCAGGATATCTGGCTGAAGATAAAAACGATCAGCTGTATCTAGATTGGAGGACAAGAGCCGAAGTAGACCAAAAAGCTTTGGTAGATATGCTTCTCGGAGTTGAAAGCGCAGAAACTAAATGAATGACCTATTTCCTTACCCTTCGGTACACAACAACAATCATGATTACAATTATGATAACACCTAAAATCAGAAATGGACTATTTAGTAATTTGTCCTCAAAGACCGGTGGAACCTTGAAGATAATTGTGTCTTCTTCAGCTTGAATGTCAAACGCTTCTTCTGGCAGTATGAATTGAAATGACATTTCAATGGAGTCTTCCTCTACGCTTTTTTCAAAAGTGTGGCTTACTTGTCGCCACTCGGTTAAAGGGACCCCGAAGTGTTCTTCAAAGTCAAGGGAGAAGTTCTGAGTGAAACTTATTTCGAATTTTCTCCATTCAGCTTCCACGCGGAAAGTTCGTGTCATGTCAGTTTTATTTAAAGTGTAGCTGATGATGTCGGAACCAGCTAAGAAAAATTTAACGTGCACAGAGAGTGTATCATCATCGAAGATTTCCTGGTTCAAATCGCAGATTGCTCTCGCATCTGTCAAGCCTTGTTGCTCAAATATTCCTTCAATAGCGTTTGGAATCGTCGAAACGTTGAATCCTTCGGCTTTGATTTCACTATAAAGTTGCGTTTCAATATCTGCAAATTCAAAGGTGACATGGACGTTTTCATTGATTGTAGTCTCCATATTCACAGGACTTGCCAACACTGTCGATGTTGTGACGAGAATAAACAAAATGTAAAGTGCGATTAGCTTTTTCATTGTTCTTCACTGAGGCTCCTAGATCAACTGTTCAATACTTTAGGTCTTTGATAAGGCCTTAATTATCTCTTTACAGAAAGCCGGTAAGTCCGGCGGAAACCTCGACGTGACCAAGTTCTTATCTCTCACAACAGCTGTGTCCAGCACTTCAGCTCCCGCGTTTTTAAGATCATCCCACAAAGGTCTTACAGCCGTTAGCTTTCTGCCCTTGACCACTCCAGCAGAGATCAAAACGTGAGGACCATGGCATATCGCGGCGATAAGCCTTCCCTTCTTGTTCATTTTGGAAACAAATTCAAGCACTTCCTTGTACACTCTTAGTCTGTCAGGTGCCCAGCCGCCTGGAATGATAACCGCGTCATAATTGTCTGCGTCTAGTTCTTTGATTGTGCACTCTGCTGTGACTTCGATTCCATGTTTCCCTCGGATCACTCCTTTTTCTAGCGAAGCGATTTTTACTTTGGCTCCAGCTTCCTTCAGGCGATAATAGGGATAGATGAGCTCTGTGTCTTCAAAATTATGTGTGGAGATTATGACGACCTTTTTGTCATGCAATTCTTCCACGGAATGTCCTCCTTTTTGGCTATTCGTTAGTATTTTAGGCTTTAAAACATTGCGTCCGGAAATGTCCCCCGCAAAATCCTCATTCTTTTTCTCAATCAGCACGTTTCAATAGGAATGTATTATTGATACAACTCTTGAAACGAAAGGGATTATGATCTGCGTTTCATGTATGATCTTTTTCATAACGTATAAATCATTCTTGAATCACACATACAATTCAGGATGCATAAGTGCCCCACTTCTATTCATTCTCCTTTCGTAAGTCTCAGCGGGGCACGTTGTGCATCCCATCTACACTTTTGGTAAACATCTTCAATTTTTTCTAATCTAAGAAATTTCTTAGATTAATGAACTGAAATCTGCGTTTGCGCGCGCATTTATAAGTTGCTGAAGTCAAATTGTTTGGTGGTATTTGAATTGACAAGGGCATTATACCTCAACGATAGCTATCTCAGAGAATGCGATGCCCATGTTGTTTCAGTCAAGAATGGAAAATACATAGTCTTAGACCAGACGGTTTTCTATCCCAAGGGAGGGGGGCAACCTTGGGACACAGGTAAAATGGTGAAGGATAATGAAGTCTACAATGTTGTCTATGTTGGCAAGTTTTCCGGGGAAATCTCGCATGAGGTTGACCGAGCCGGCTTGAAGGAAGGAGATAGAGTTCATTGTGTCCTTAACTGGAAGCGACGATACAAGCTCATGCGCAGTCACACCGCAGCTCATACCTTAGCTTCGATCCTTTGCAGAGAGACCGGTGCGCTGATAACTGGAAACCAGATTGAAGAGGACAAAGTTCGCTTCGATTTTAACTTGAAAGAATACAGCCGAGAAATTCTTGAAAGATATATAGAAAAGGCGAATAAGTTGCTCGGAAAGGACATCCCAGTAAAATGGTATGAGATTCCAAGAGAAGAAGCTCTGAAAATCCCCCATGTCTCAAAGATGGCTAAAGCCTCATTTCCCAACGTTCCGAAACTTCGTATTGTAGAAATAGTGGGCGTAGACAAGCAAGCTGATGGCGGAACACATGTCAAGAACTTGAAAGAAGTCGGGCAGATAGAATTGCTCAAAACTGAAAACAAAGGAAAAGACAATCGCCGTGTCTATTTTAAACTTGTGTGAGAAGCACAAGCACAATTTTATTAACAAATCTTATACACAATTGCAGAAACAAATGTTCCCTTCTTACTGCGGAATAGCTGCAATCACCAGATTTGAACCGTTAAATGAATAGGTGTCTTAATTGAAACATTCATCTTATTTGGATTGGTACATTCATGTGCCATATTTAAAATACGATTTCCGCTCAAGTGGCGTAACTCGCTTCAAATATAATCTAATGCTAGACAAAGTCGATCTAAGCATCAATTATGCACATGGTAACCCTAAGGCTTCTGAACAGCTAGCTCAGAAATATCACGTGCAACCTGAAAACGTCTTCATTTCAAGTGAAGGCGCTTCAGGTCAGAACACACGAATAATCAGGTATATTGCACAAAAAAACAAGAAGAAAAATGAAGCAATAGTCGAGTATCCAACCTACGAGCCGCTGTTGCGAAAGACACAAGAATATTTTCCAAAAGTAAAAAGACTTGAAAGAAAAGAGAATGAAGCCTACAGCCTTGATGCAGAGGCACTTCTTAAAAAAGTTTCAGAAAAAACCGCACTGCTTGTCCTAACAAACCCACACACACCTAGTGGAGCGATATCCAGCAAGAGAGAGCTAGAAGAGATAATGACCGTTGCCCATGAATACGGATTCCACGTGTTATGCGACGAAATATACGCTGAATTCGATCGTGACATCGTACCTACAATTTTCTCTGTTGATCCAGGCTTAGGCGTTGCCACAACAAGCTTCACAAAAGCATATGGTCTAGGCGGATTAAAGCTCGGTATAGCGCTAGCTCAAAAGAATCTTGTGGATGAGCTCTACACAGATGTAGTGAACACTGTGGGTAACAGCCCAAACATTGTGCAACTTATTGCAGTAGAGCTATTAACGAAGAACAAGGAAAAACTTGAAAAACACAAACAAAAATGGAAGGCCCTCAGAGACATAACCGAAGAATGGCTAAAAGAGAACGGCTTGGAATATTTCCCGAACAAGATTGGAATAACCTACTTGGTGAATCTTTCAATCAAAGATACATACACATGGACAAACGAGCACGCGATACGGCGTTATAGTCTAGCTGCTGTGCCAGAAACATTCTTTCTTTTCAAAAATGGCTACAAACAGATAAAGTCAAGCAAGATAAGATTAGGTCTTGGAAACATCGATCCTGATAAACCAGAACTGGCGGAAGCCTTTGGAGCTCTAGAAAACGCACTAAGAACACACTAGACATGTACGCTTTCTTGTCTACTTCGCGCGCGCATTATAGATCTGAAAAAATAAAAATAGAAATTAGAGATTCATGTAGAATCCACGCATGCACATGCAACTAATGGAACGGTTACTTCCTGCCAACGTATATTCCGTACCCCAAGTATTCGTTAATGTCCTTAATGATCTTAAGGGGAGGCAGTGTTTCTCTAACGTATTTCCTGAATGCTGAACTTGAGATGGACAGCGACAAAAGTCTATACAACGATCTGGAAAAATCTTCGGAACGTAGCCTTTTGATGTTGCCAATGAAATCGCTGAGAACGTCTAAGTTGCGGGTTCTAACCACTATATCTTTCAATCCAGAGCCTTCCAGCAATTCTTTCCAACCATCCAAAGTTTCCGGTCTAGCGCCAGTACTTCGAGAATAATATTCCACCAATTCTGCTGGAGGTGATACCTTTGTCCAAGTCATCTCATTGAGCCCGACGTATCCTTTAGGCTTTGTCACACGCGCATATTCGCTCATTCCTCTTTGTTTGTCTTTCAAGAATGCGGTTACAGACTCGCCAATGACCGCGTCGAAGATTGCATTCTCAAAAGGTAGATTCTGCACGTCTGCAATTCTGAATTCCACTCTATTCTCTACACCCTCTCCTTTTGCCCTTTCTTTTGACCAGTCAATCATCTTTTCAGAAATGTCTACGCCGATCACTCTACAATCATATGTTTTTGCGATGTAACAAGAGGTTATTCCGACGCCACAACCGACTTCCAAGACATATCTGCCTTTGTCTATGTGACATAACTCAATAAGCTCTCTTGTGCTCTTTAGTGCTCCTGCATGTTTTGTGGCACCCCAATAAGCTTGTATTTCAAAGTAGGAAAGCTCCTGTTCTGGGATTTCTTCCAGTGACGATCCACGTTTCTTATAGGGCATTTTTATACTCCTCTATTTTGACTGATGAGCTTATCAAGTATTATACTAACGCCTATGCTTATGCTAACTAATGTGTTCAGCTTAATTAATTCCGATTTTTGTTTTATCGCATGCACATAATGATATTGTCATTGACAAGAGTTTTAAGGAAAAGAGGCAGATTTTTGGATGCTCGGCAAAAGCGCGCGCAAATCACTTCTTGAACTCTTTTACTATCTCTTCCACAGTCATTATTTCTGAATTATAGACTTCTTTAAGGTATTTCAAACCTTCTTCATGGTCTTTCTGGCTGAAAGCTTCCACGCCGTCGCTGGCTATTATTATTTTGTACCCTCTGAAGAAAGCGTCAGCAGATGTGTGTCTGACACATATGTGAGTGTGCAACCCGCCCAAAATGGCTGTGTCCACACCTTCGCCTCTGTAAAGACTTCTCAGAAGAGGTTCAAGACCAGTCTCGTAAAAGCCACTGTAAACTCTCTTCTCAACGATAAAGTCCTCTTCTTTCGGCGCGAGTTCAGGGATTACTTGCGCCCCAGGCGTTCCCTTTATAGCATGACTCCCCCATTTGTGGACTACTTCGAAGTCATGCTTGTAGTGGGCATCGTTAGAATATATAACCGGCACACCATGCTTCCTAGCTGCTTCGACAAGTCTTTTTAGGTTTGGGACTATTCGTGCTGCGCGCTCGGTTTTTAGATCACCCGTAACGAAGTCGTTTAGCATGTCAATGACTATGACCACTTTGTTCGACATATTCTCACCTCTTTATCTGGATGATTTCATCGCCTATTTAGTTTACGCAATTGCACAATGTGTGCGCAATCTACTTGTCAATTTGGCTTTAGCCCTTAACGTGGCTCCGACAGAGCAGTATCTGTCTTCGTATAGCTGTATAGAGCGTTGAACCGCATTTTCTTCGATGAATACTTCCGATAATTTGAGGAGAAATGTTCTATCTCATTCAGGTCAAAGGATACAATTTAAGGTATGGAAGATTTTTCCATAAAGCATTAATACCTATTGCCTTTTTGCCAAAAGGATGAAGGAAAGGTTAGGCGGTATAGAGAGAGAAAGGAGAGGAGAAAGAACTTTCATTTAACCTTTCCTTCACTTGAAAACTAAGAATTAGCACATTTAAAGTTATCACACATAAAAACTGACCCTATTTGAAGAGAGATTATCGGAATTACAATTCTTATAGTGTTGTTTTTATGACTTGGAGAAAGAACTACTGCACACTGTCAATCTTTTGAATGTTAAGAATCTTTATATTCACGTTTCATGAGGGTTGTGCGTCATGGAAACACAAGCCGACCAAGCAAAATTCAAAAGCTATCTATTCTTGTGGTCGGGAGGATTAGTTTCGTTACTAGGATCATCTATTGCGCAGTTTGTGATAGTTTGGTGGGTAACCTTAGAAACAGGAAGTGCCTTGTATCTATCAATTGCCTTTTTTCTAGGTTTTGCTCCTACAGTAATTCTAGGTCCCTTTGCCGGTGTGCTTGTAGATAGATGGAACCGTAAAGCATTAATTGGCATTGTCGATTTGCTGCAAGCTCTAGCTACTGTCGCACTCATCTTTCTGTTTTGGCTAGACATTATCTCAATCTGGCAGATTCTAGCACTACTCACTCTGAGAGGTATCTTCCAATCCTTTCATACCCCTGCTATATTAGCTATTGTTCCACTAATGGTTCCAGAAGACAAGCTTAGTCGTATGAACGGCTTAAACTACCTATTCACTGGCGCCATCAATTTGATTGGGCCAATTATTGCAGCTCTTTTGCTGGAATTCTGGAAGATCCATCAGATCCTTTGGATTGATGCTGCCACTTTCATCGTAGCATTGACACCTCTCTTGATCATTAAAATACCTTCAGTGATAAAGAAACAAAAAGAATCTTCTTTCAAAATGGAATTTGTGGAAGGCTTAACTTATGTTAAAAATGCAAGAGGGCTTCTGTCCTTGATCATGACAGCAACTTTGGTGAATTTCTTGTCAATGCCCTTGATACTGCTTCCCTATTATGTAAAATTCGACCACTTAGGAGAAGCTACAGATTTGGCATTTGTACTAGCGTTCATGCAAGGAGGCATACTTGCTGGAGGAATATTGATGTCAGTGATAAAAGGGTTCAAAAAGAAAGCAGCTGTATCTGTGCTTTCACTTTATGTTCAACACCTTGGATATGTCATTATTGCTCTCACTCCCACAGGGCTATTCTGGTTTATGGCGATGGGCGAACTAATCTATCATGTCACTCTTCCAATAATTAACGTCTCAATCATGACAATAATTCAAACTGTTGTTCCAGAAGAAATGCAAGGTAGAGTAACTTCAGTTTTGATATCCATGGCTACTGCTGCAGTTCCATTTGGCATGATTCTTTCAGGGGCAATAGTAGAGTTTACAGGAACAGTCAATCTCTTTCTGGGATGTAGTGGATTAGGAATATTGACATTGACGCTGTCTTGGTTATTCACTGACGTTAGACATGTGGAAAGAATGGAAAAAACCTAGGTTCATCCGATTATATCACCTAAAACAGAAAATTAAATGAAGTGTATATTGAAGACTAACAGAATGGATGCAGAGCTTTCAAAAAAGAAGATGAGGGTTCTTTCTAGGAGCTTTCTGACCTATGTCGCAGAGGTCCATATCTTCATTGAGAAAGTAACAGGCTCTATAAGCTGCAGGAGCTCTTGATGCATTTTTACAAATCCTTCGTCTTTCTCCTCCTTCGCCCAACACTTTTCAAGATCTGCAAAGTTTTCAAATTCCCACATCGAAACGTATGCCCCAGCTAAGCCACCAAACACCTGCCTGAAGAGTTTCCACGACTTCACTTCCTTGAACAACTCTGGATTCTCTTCCTTGTACTTGCGCACTCTCTGCATCAATGACTTAAACTCCCCTTGTTTTTCTGGTTTGACCATACAGGTCTCTACTACGAAAATCTTCATTCTATCATCTCCTTTTCTTTAGCGATGAATATTTCGTTTCAAGCTGCATTAATAATTTAAACCTCATGTGTATATGAGTATTAATAGATTCGGCATCGTACAACGTCAATATTAGATTAATAAACTCCAGAAGCGTGACTTCATCTTGCTTGATATTCCTGTTCTTCTGTAGCCCATGACTGTCAGTAATATGCGCGCGCAAGTAGTTCTTACAAAGTTCTTTTTCTGTCTATAGGCGTTTTCGGCGATCTCCACTCAATTCCCTTGTCAGTACGCCAACAAGATCGCTGTGTTTTTTCAAGATGTCATGCCATATCTCGCCCTTCTCCGTTTTATGATAACCCTTTGTTTTGTCCCCTTTAATCAAACCATTTTCTTCGAGATAATTTATCATACGGTCTGTTTGCCATTGTGTTCCTGCCCTTCTGTAAATGTCATACCTAAGCGTCTTACCGCGTTTTGCATGCGCTACATCAAATATGTCCAAGTATTCTTTCAGCCTCTTCGCAGCCCTCGAGGGGGAAGGCGTAATCCTTGGACACATCTTATCTAATCCTTGATAGTCTTTTCCAATCGGATTAATCGCGCATATCGGTTTCTGAGCTTGTTGTACCAGTAAAGCAAAACAACACCAAATGCGACATAAAACACTGCACCAGGCGTCTCAACTATTGCATAGAAATAGGTAAGAGTACTTGCGTTTCCTGAGAGTATTTTGTTCCAGTCGGAGATTGCTGTTCCAATCATTATGGCCGAGAAAGCCAACGTTATGAAGCCCGTGAAGAGATATATAAAGATGCTTCTTTTCATATCTTTAATCATGGTTCTTGCGTTACTCCACAGCTCATCGTACAGCGACTTTAATTCTGGTAGTTCTTTTTCTTCATCTGCCATAATTTTAACCACCAATAAGAAGAGACTCGATCGAATATATGTTCATTCTTCTAGAAATAAAATCGTCATAATGTCTATATTTGAAACTACATGCGTGGATGCGCGCCCAAGTATGTTATAATATAGTTTAGCATAATGCAATGAACCATATTCATTTGGTTTGGGTTTGGGTTAATAATTTAATGGTACACACCAGAAAATTGCTGTTTCACAAAACGAAAAAAAGGAAAGAAGAAAAAGTATGAGGTTACATTTTTAGGCTTTGTTTTCGGTATTGGCGTTTTGCTTCCTCTATTCTCTTGACGATTTCTGGGAAGATTTCCACATGAATATCATTAGGGATATTGTATCCGCTTGTATCATATGTTCCAATGCAGAATCCACAGTTTGTGCATACCCAATGACCGTAGACTTTAGCAGTTTCCTTCTGCGATACCGAAAAGGGGAGCAGAACCTCTCTTTTACAGATTGGGCATTTCGGGAAATTGTTTTCAACCATTCAATTACCTTCTCATTTATACGTAAATTCATTTGAGGTTGCATTAAAGATTTAAGGCACACACACTTTTGGAAAAAGTTCAGCTTGTGAAAAAGTGGCTGAGAAGAATGGATGAGTTTCTGAAGTTTAGGAACTATTTCTGAATAGCTGGAGTAATAGATGGCTGTCAACTTCATCCTGCGCGCGCAGACTATATATTATCCAATATGCATGTGCTCGTTTTTAATCACTTGAGGTTTCTTCTCTCGGTGACTGTGAAGATGCTGTGTTCGATGGATTATCTTCAGATTGGTAGTCTGGTAAAATGTCCTCTACGTTTCGCACAACACTAGAGGTAAATCCTCCCAAGCCAACGAGTATTCCTAGGGCACCTGCGATAACAAACATCAAGGACATACCAGCGCCTGGACCAGCCCCAACCAACATCTCAAACATTGGTGCCCAGTTGCCTCCTGGCATCATTGCAGGTTCAAACACGTTATCAGCTAACGACCCCGAAAGGAGCATGGAAACGGGAACAGCTAGTTGTGAGATTACTATACGAGTTGCAAAAACTCGTCCCTGTACGTCAGGAGCCACCTTGGCTTGCCAGATGGCTTGACTGGACCCATTGAGGAGGGGGATAAAAAGCAATGTGAAGAAAGCTGCTGAAGTCCAAACAAGGAGGTTGCGGGCCAACCCTATTACTAGGATACCTGCCATGGCAATAGTTATTCCTATAAACACTCCGTTTATCCTTCGCTTTGGTCCTCCCCAGATGCTTAGTAATATACTGCCCACTACTCCACCAACCCCGATAGCTGACTGCACAATCCCTAATACGTTTGCATCATCTCCTGTGCGCGCTAAGAGCATAGGTGCCATTACAGTTGTGGCGAAGGTGATTACTAGGTTAACAGTGAAGAAGATTATTAGAAGACCGAGGAGGCTTGGTCGCTCGAAGATGTAGCGGAATCCGTAGACGGATTCTTTCCAGAAGTTACCTCTGCTTTTGCGTCCTTCTTCTGTTATTGGTGGCTGGGGGATGTGGACAAATAGCAATGTAGCGAGGGCAACTATGAAGGTACAGATGTCAATCGCCAATACTCCTGCAATTCCAACGTAATTTAGTAAGACTGCAGCTAACACTGGAGCAAGTATATTGGAGCCAAATCGAGCCATGGACAGCATACCGCTGGCGCGACCATATTGTTTCCTGGATACCATGGTTGTTACGGCTGCTGAGTATGCTGGAAACTGGAAGGCTCCGAAAGCTCCAGTGAAGGCTCCGGTTATGTATAGATGCCATATTTGCAGGTTGCCCGTGAGAAAAAGTAGAAAAACGGCTGTTGTTGATGTAACCGCAGCCAAGTCACTTAGCATCATCACGAGTTTCCGACTCCATCGGTCCACCAATGCACCAGCAAAGGGGCTAAGGAACACAGTTGGGGCGAAGGTGAAAAAGCCCACCAATGCCAGCGCTGTTGCTTCACCAGTGAGTAGCCATGCCCAAACAGTGAGGGCAAAACCTGTCATCTGGGTACCTGTCAATGAGACCAATTGGCCAACCCAAATGATAGTGAAAGCCAGCATGCCTGTTGGACGCGTTATCTGTTTTGTTGTAGAATGTTCTTGTTCCACTTGTCCATCCTCCTTGCCAACTCTTCTATGACAGACCGTCGTTAGATTTGACATTTTTAAATGGAACTCACAACATGTGGTCACAAATTGTTACTAGGAGATGATTCTTCATGCGCACGGAACCAATATCGCATGCATGGTTTTGGGTTTTTGGTTAATAATTTAAGGACAGAAAAAGCTTCCACTAACGAGCAATATGAGGGAGACATGGAAGCCAAGGGTTCTATTTTCTTCATTCGTCCTCTGCCAAATACTTTAAGTCTAGAGGTTTCATTTTGTATCCTGAGCCAAGGCTGACGATGAAGGATTCAAACTCACTAATCACTTTTCCCCAATCCATAGCATAGGTTCGCATGAACTCAGCATACCTCGAGTAATTCTTGTGAAAGGATATCATTATCACATCTTTTCCTCCGAGTCCTTCACCGTCCGACGTGAAGATGACGTTGGGATGCTTGGTCACCCATTCCATGGCTTGCTGCGCTATCTTTTGAGCTTCTTCCAAAGTTGGGTAAGATTTCATTTTACTGAATGTAAAAGCTAGGATTTCGTAGCCGAGCTTAACAAAGTCTGGAATAACTGTGTAGGTTTTTATGTATCCTTCCTTTTCGAGTTTTGCTCTATTTCTCGTGATGGTTGCCTGAGAAAGTCCGAAACGCCTAGATATTTCCCGATCGCTTCTCTTAGAGTTCCTCAGCAACTCCCGCAATAATCTAAGAAGAGTTACATTTTTCATTCACAACAGCCTCCAGAATGATTTATTCTCATTTGAAATTAGTTTTTTGGCTCTAAAATAGTATATTAGAGAAAGACCCTCTACATACTGTTCCCTGTTCAGCTAAGGAAAGAGGAAGGGAGGAAAATAAAGAAGCATTCAGAGGGTCTTTCCACTAGTATCATCTAGTGCAAACAGATAAACCTTATGCATCATAATTCTATAATACTATCACAATCCTCGATTCATTATTGCACTCTATCATTGAGAGTTGAATCAAAATGTTAGATGGTAATGATTGTAGCTTTATTTTTTCCCTTCTTGTTTCTGCAGTGGTTTGTGGGAATTAATTGATTAATCTTCTAGAAGATTTCTTCTCAACAGTAATAGGTGTCGATGCTCTTGTATTATGTGAGGGTGAGAGGAAGGAACATAATGAATAGTAAGCGTAGAGACCGTCATGATATAGTTACCGAGATATTGCATCATGCTAGGGAAGGCAAAATAAAAACTCACATCATGTATAAGGCAAAATTAAGCTATTACCAAATCCAAGAATATCTACCTCTGCTTATTGAAAAGGGATTTCTGGAAAACACGACCATCAAGCAAAGGAGACAAGACATAACAATGTACCGAACAACCAAAAAGGGAATTGAATTCCTGGAACATCTTGAATCTGTAAACAAGCTTTTTCCATAACCGCAAATTGTCTTTTTCTTCTTCCAAAAGAGAAAGATAGGTAGAGAAGAGTAAGGTCTAAAGTGTTTACTTCATCCTTCTTTTTGTTCGATGCACACGAAAGAATTATAGGTTAACTCATCAGATGTACTATTGAAGGCGTATGTTGCTTTCATTCTATTTGTTGTATCGCTATGCAAAAAGCGCCAAGCCAAAAAGCTACATTATTGAAATAACACTCTTCATACTTGTGGTTTCGCTTTTTTCTGCGGATTTTCCCGTAACCCAATTTTTCATTCTTACCTTCCCATTTAACTTCCTTTCTTGGCCGGCTTACTCTTGGTATCTTGAACTTCGCGCTCCCGAATTGCTTAGACAGTATGACATATACAAATTCCACCATATTCCATATCGCGGAATTTCTTTCCTGACAATAGATGTAACCTCTACGCCGTCTTGGGAATATTATGATGGTTCCCTTATATCCCACAACCTGTGGTCATCGGAGCAGTATATCAGCACATTCTCGTTCTTTATTTTGGTCAACATCTTGGGTGCGTTTCTGGGCTACTGGATAGGCAAGAAGCATGAACTCCCACATTTCAGTGACAAGCTGTGGATAGTTGTCGGAGTCGCCGGACTTGCTTGCATAGGACTTCCATTTATATTCGGTCTCATGCTTGGAATGAAAGCTACAATAGTCCTTTTCGGGTTTGGGACTATATTGTTGGCAACTGTGTTACTTACACTGCTCATAGACGTATTCGCGCGGTATCGTGTTGCAACACTGATGGTTTTAGCTGGCACGCTACTTTTGTTAACAAGCTATCCAATTAGTCACAATCAAATGACAGTTGGAGGATGGGTGTTTGTCTTGCTTGGCACTGCGATCTACTATCTTGAATTTGTGATTAATCGCGCACGTGCACGCCAAACAGAACTGATCGAGTCAAACAAACTCGAATAATATTTTGCAGCCCAAAGTCCCAATATTAACATCACTCTTTTCGAAACTATGCTCTCTTTAAAATAACATCGAGCGCGCACATAGACAAGGATAGCAAGTTTTCCATTAATATAGATCTTCTTCTAATCCAAGGTTTTGTTCTGGTAGTTTTCCATATTTCTTGAGAAACTGCTGAAGAAGCTCGCTTTCACGCATAGTGAACATTTTCGCTTCTTCGAAAATGAAATATTTAGCCTTCGGATTTGTGGCGAGCTGTTCCTCTAGTTCCTTCCGCATGTTAATTGTTCCCTTAATGTAGATTACAGTCTTGTCTTCGTCGAGGAGTTGGAAGACGCCCTCGGTTTCTGGGATATCAGTAACCGTTGTGGTTTCAAATTTAAGCCACTTCTCAGGCGGCAAAATTGGCGGCGTAATCTGAAGCCTCAGGTCGCATCTTAAACAGCGTTTAGCCTCTTCAATTGCCAGCTTCTCATCTAAGCCTAACTCGACTTCAGCAAAGTTTCCCACACGTTTTTCAACTTGCAGAGCAGGCATCACTGCGCGGTGCTTATAGGCAAAGCCCTCTTCTCTTCCAAGCCAAGCCTTCGGTTTCCTTGAAGGAGCAATTTCTACAGTGATGTTTCCGTCTCCTCCCAGATGTTTGTCGATGGCAATTGCAGCCTTTCTGCCAGAAGCTACTGCCTCAACTATGGAAGTTGCCCCGTTAACAATGTCGCCACATGCAAAAACACCTGGAATATCCGTCTCCATTGTGGAGTCGTCTGCCTTCACCGTTCCAAAGTTAGAAACTGACAAAGAATTTGCGGCAAGCCATGGCCTGTTAGAGGCCTGTCCAATGGCAAATATGAACATGTCTGCACCGATTACTTTAGTTTCAGTTTCATCAAGAACAGGATTAAATCTGCCTTCTTGGTCAAACACTGACACGCATCGAACCAGCTCTGCTCCAGCAACCCTTCCATCCTTACCTAGAATTCTTTTGAGACCCCATGAATTGTTGATCACAATGCCTTCCTCAACTGCTTGTTGACGTTCCCAAGGAAAGGCTGGCATTTCATCCCATCCTTCTAAGCACGCGATTTGAACCTCTTTGGCGCCCAGTCTTAGGGCGGTTAATGCCACATCCATAGCAACGCTTCCGCCTCCCAAAACCAAAACTACGTCTCTGACCTTAACCCCTTTACCTAGTCGAAATTTTGTTAGGAAATCTAAGCCTACAAGAACGCCGTCTAGGTCGACTCCCTCCACTTTCAATTTTAAGCTCTCAGGCAAACCCGTTGCGACAAGCACAACATTGTAGCTTTTCCTAAGCTGCTCAATCGAAAAGCTATCACCAACGGACGCGTTTGTTTTGATCTTGACCCCAAGCTCAACTATTCGCCTTAGGTCTTTTTCAAGAATCTGTCGGGGCATGCGATATTCTGGGATGCCGTAGCGCATCATGCCACCGGGCTCTGGCATGGCTTCAAAAATTGTTACTGAACGCCCCAAAAACGCAAGATAGTAGGCAGCAGTTAGTCCTGCTGCGCCAGAACCAACAATGGCTATTTTCTTTCCGGTTGAAGTTGCAACCTTAACTTTTGACATCAAGTGTTCTATGTCTTGGTCCGTGGCGAAACGTTTGAGGGCGCATATGGCTATGGGTTCGTTAACTTCACTGCTTCGACATACCTTTTCACATGGGCGGGCACAAGCGTGGGATAAAACCGAGGGAAGAGGAGTTTTCTCTCTAATCACAGCGTTGGCTTCAGCATAGCTTCCTTCAGAAATTAGATGTATATATCTGGGTATATCAATGCCTACAGGGCATGCGTATCTGCAGGGGACTAAGGTAACTTCACGCTCTCCCGCTATCGGCTGCTTATCCATCAAGGCTCCCGTGGGGCAAACTTCGACGCAAGCGCCGCAAAACCGACATGCAGAGTCCTTAAGGTTTGGAGCTATTGTTCCAACAACAGCTTCACCATTCTTATACACAAAGTCTAGTGCACTGACACCTCGAAGTTCTTGACAAGCCCTTATGCAACGAGTGCAGCTGACACAAATGTTAGTGTCGCGAAGAAATAGAGCTTCATCTTCAACCACTGGTAGATTTGCTGGAACATAGCGCGGCGTGTCTTCCCTGATTCCAATGTATTCGGCTACCTTCTGCAGTTCGCAGTTTCCAAACTTGGGACAGCAGCGCTCCGCAACTGGCACATTGGTTGAGCACGGCTCCCGAGTGCATCCTTCCTTCTGAGCACAGACTAAACAAGCGTGAGGGTGTTTGGCAAGAATAAGCATCAGCTTTTCTCGTCTGGCTTCAACAATGCGCTTATTATCAGTGAAAACTTTCATTCCCTCAGCGACGATTGTGTCACATGCTGGCACTAATTCTGGTTGTCCTTCGACCTCAACTAGGCATAGGTTACAGCCTTCAAACTCCTTTTGGGGTTCATCCCCTACAACTTTCTCGTTTCCACGATAAATGACATCCGTAGCTTTCAATCTGCGAGAGGGAGGCAAGTCTGGATGATAACATAAAGAAGGAATGTAAATGTCGTTTTTCCTAGCAGCTTCAAGTATAGACGTGTTTTGAGCTACTTCAACTTCGATGTCATTGATGTAAAACTTTACAATTTCCATGAGAGCTTGTTCCCATGCGACACATTTCACGAAGGATGTTACCATGAATGGGTTAGAGCCTGAGGCTCACAAGCAAGTATGCAAGGCATCCTTCTCTCTCCACTTACAGGCTTGCATGGACCACAGCTATACTTGATCTTTTTGCGATGTTCATCTCTAACCGCAGCCATGGTTCCACCTTCAATGTCAAACTCGTTCGGTATTAACTCTAGTACACCGTAAGGACAAGCCTCGACGCATTTGCCACAGCCGTCGCATTTGTCTGTGTCAACTATTATGAAATAGTCGCCGGAACCGTCTTTGTAGCCGTAATGTGCCTTCAACTAGCGCAACCCCAACTCTTTCTCGTAAAGCGCCTTTGCGAAAAGTCCTGCACCTATGGCTCCTGCAAGTATAGGATCAAGCTTAGGCTCCAACGGCGTAATCTTCAACAACCTTTCAAGACGCTTAACTACGCCAGCATTCTTTGCAACCCCACCAGTCAAGACGAAGTCTTTTTCGACGCCTACACGGTTCAGCAAATCGATTATCCTGTCTGCCATAGCTATATGATAAGCAGCTGCAACCTTTTCTTTTGGCCAACCTTGACGCAGCAAGGCAAGCGACTCTGCTTTGGCGAAAATAACGCACGTGTTGCTGACAGGTGGCGGCTCCTTTTCTACACTTAACGAGACCTTGCCCAGTTCTTGTATCGGAACGCCTACAAGATCAGCGAAAACTTCAAGACCTCTGCCTGTTCCAGCTGCGCATTTGTCGTTCATCAAAAAGGACACAACTTTACCCCTTTCATCACAGCGAATGGCCTTGCAGTCCTGTCCACCAATGTCGAGGACAGTGCGAACGGTTGGTCCATAAATGTAATGGGCACCTCTGGCATGGCAGGCAATCTCCGTTATTGTTCTTTTAGCGAAGGGAACGTTAACTCTTCCGTAGCCTGTGCCCACAACATAATGGAGTTTGCTAAGTTCAAGTCCTGTGCCTTCCAAAGCCCATTTCGTAGCTTTAACGGCTGTCTCTTCGCTAACTCCTCCTGTGCGCATAGCAGAGTATGCGTAAAGTTCACCGTCAACTATAATGGCGGCTTTACTTCCAACTGAGCCTATGTCCACGCCTGCCGTGATCATCTTTGCGTCGTGCCAATCCTTTTCTGGCAAGGTTTTCCTATACTCTGGCCATCTCCAGTATTCCTGCATTTTCAATTCAGACATTTCTCTTCACTCCTTCTGTTTGGCTGCAATTAATGCGGCGCCTAATGCGCCAACGAAGTCAGGTGACTCTGGAACGACGATGTCGGTGCGAAGTTCTTTCTTTAATGGAGGCAAGAAGCCCGGGTTTAAAGCAACTCCGCCTATTAGGACAACATCTTTTTCGACTCCAACTCTTAAGACCATAGAGGCTATTCTACCAGCCATGGCGTCGTGTATAGCCTTAGATATGTCTCCCTTTGCCACCTTAGAATGAATAAGCGTTACAACTTCCGACTCTGCAAACACACAACACTGCGCATTCATCGGTATGTTTTTAGTTGACTTCAAGGCTAAAGAACCCATTTCTTCAACGCTTACTTCAAGGGCCCTAGCCATGGCTTCCACGAAGGTCCCAGCACCCGCTGCGCAGCGTTCGTTTATCACGAAGTCCCTAACCCTTCCTTGATCTACTTTGATTCCTCTGCCTTCTTCAGCGCCTACATCTATAACTGTTTTAACAGTGGGAACCAAATGGAATGCTCCAGCTGCGTCGGCTACCACTTCAGAAACAATTTCCTCTGCATTTATAGGCGACTTTGAATAAACTGCATTTCTGCTCATACCTGTGGCTACAACCTTTTCGATGTTGTCTCTTGAAAGTCCACTGGTCTTTAACACATCTTCAAAAAGGTTGCCTGTTGATTCTGAGACGTCGAATCCCACCAGCGCTTTAGCCTTAGCCATAACTTTTCCATCGTTCAGGATAACAACTTTCGCAAATTTGGCGCCAATATCAATCCCAGCTGTTATCATGTTTTGTCCTCCGCCTTACTCCTTTGATTTTTTCAAACCCATGCTTTCGAAAAAAGCTGTTAGGCGAGATAAGGTTCCTGCGAGGTCGAATTCTCTTTCGTCGCCCATGTTGCCTTCGAATGGAAAAACAGGAATGCCTGCCTTTACTAGGCCGAAGCGATTTTCAGCAATGTGAACACTTAGCCCCTCACAGCCACGATTATAATGCAATAACACTGCGTTGACCTTCCACTGTTTTACTATGCTTGCCATCATCTGAGTTTTCACTTCAGGAACGTAGAAGTGAGCCCACTCCGGCCTATGAAGCGTCCATTGAACTATCATGCGTAAAGCTTCCTCTCTTGTTTGAGGCTTTTTTGGGGGAAGTGGTCTGGGGACTAGTGTGCCGTCTGACTTGTATTCCCACATACCAATCAAGCCGAAAGTGTAGAGAGAACCTACTGAGACGGCACCATATTTCTGCATTTCTCTGAAAATTTTGAGGAAAGCCCACGGAGGCTGAGTGTCAGTTATGACCCGAAATCTTTCGTAGGGCGTGGCAGCTATGCCTCTTCTAACTCTGTCTCTAACTTCGTTCCTTAGCGTTTCATAGAAGGCCACGCATTCAGGTTTATGCTTCATAAGTGTACCCATTACGTACAGTGAATACATGGTTTTCTCGTCTAAGGGTGCTGGCACTGCCTGGTTAAGTGTACAGATTTCGGCCCATAGAGAGCTAGATCTAATCTCGTTCCAAACAGCATCACATAACAATTTATCATTATATGTTCTCTCAGTAATTTTTTCCATCCATTCGATTCCATCGTTCAATTGTTGCACAATATAGTTCACTTTGTAATCTTCCACAGGACCGGTTGTGTAGCCAACAGAAACGTCTACGGAGTACATCGGCACCTTTTTCCCGCGTTTTCTCTCAAGCCATTTAACGATCTGGTACCATTTGGCGTGGCTGCAGCAGATGTGGTCTTGCCATATGAAGTCGGGTGTGGGATAGCCATCTACTATTGTACCGTCGGCTAGAATGTATTTGTCTAGCAGAACTGAGCCCCAATAATTGCGCATGTATGCGCACAGAGTGCGTGGAAAACCTGCCGCTTCAACTGCGTCATGGCATTTAACTGCAAAGTCTTTAAAGAAGGCTACCGTAGCTCCATAAGGCTCGCCTGTTAGGCAGTAGACGTCTTTGCCTAGTCCGGCTGGTATGGCGCTGAAGGACCATGCTCCTCCACACCAGCGTAATCCTCCTTTCTCATGAGCGTGTAGGTAATCTTCGTAGTATTTTATGCGTAGATTTTTTGCTTGATTCCAACACTTTAAGGGTTCTGTTGGATATTCTTTTACTTGTGTTGTCATTTTAAAACAGCTCCTCCAGTCCAGTTAGTGTCTCTAAGAAGGCTTCAACTCGGGTTCTGAACTGTCCCCATGGAACGGTGACATCAAACTCTAAGGGGTAAGTGCTCACGCCTATAGCTTTCAAGGCCTCTCTCAAGGGTGGAATTTCTATTCCATGAGGATCACAAAACTTGTTCTGCATTACTATCGCTCCTTGAACGTTAAACTCTTTAGCAAGACTGACAGCATGGCGAATTCGGGTTAGTTCAGGCCAATCTTTGCTTGGACAAGGCACACGATTCACATAGCGCGCGGCTATGGCTGCTAATCTATCCTCTTGAGGCGTTACATCATCCCAATAATAGCGTGTTCCAGTGCAGTGTTCATCTATCACAAAGGTTGCACCTAAATTTTCAACGTTTCTCATGAAAACACGGTCGTCGTCCTCGCTGCCAATAATCATTAGACGGATGTCCGCGTTGGTTGACAGTTTGCGATTTGGCAACTCTTGGAGCAACTGCTCTAAAAGCTTGCTATGCTCTTCTTTGTCGCTAAATTGGCTGGCAAGCACCATTTCCATTGCTTCCAAACCAGTAATCTTGGGCGAATTTAGCTTTCTATATTCACAGACTTTTCGCATCAATTCGCGGTTTCTGTTAAGTGTTCTTATTCCGCGGTCAAGGTCCCCGTTGGTTATGGTCTTTCCTGTCCAGCCTTCAAGTGACTTTTTGAACCTTGCGAATTCTTGCGTTAAGAATGGCGTAGCTCTAGGAGTTTGAATCCCATGGGGTACATAAATATAGTAGGCATAGTCGATTGGTAAGTGAAGCCTCCAAGCATTGAAAGCCTGCCGCAGATGAAGACACGATTGACCTTCAACGATTCCGTCTAAATATTCGAATCTACCTTTTAGGCCCTGAGCCAAACAGTCTCGGCAAACGTGGCAGAACATGGCAAAGATGTAGGGCTCGGTGACCGTTATAGGCTCATGACTGCCTAAAATTCTAACGGGTAATATGTTAGCTGCGTAAAGGATTTCTTCAGGCACATAGGTGCAGAAGTAGCCTACGATGCGGTTTCCTGTTCGTTCTTTCCAGGCTTTTGCATATTCGTGTCGGTTGTCTATCCAGTTTCGGAGGGTTTCAAATATTTCCTCGGTCAAATGCAAGCCTCAAATATTTCATATATAACTTGAGTCATTGAAATATAAAAATTTTGCATTTATATATTTCACCATCGTTAATTCGTCTTCAACCGATAAATAAGCAGCAAATGACTTATAGAGCCTGCACAGAAAACCTTTAAACTAATGGAGGAGAACTGTTTGGAAGCTGCCTTTAAGAACATACTCTATGAAAGCGTGGACAAGGCTGCAAAAATCACCATAAACAGACCACCCTTGAATATTTTGAACGTTGAAACCCTAAGAGAATTAATCACTGCCTTAGAAAAAGCACGAAACGACGCTCAAGTGAAGACCATAATCATAACAGGCGCTGGAGACCAAACATTCTGTGCTGGAGTCGACGTAAGAGACCATTTCCCAGACAAAATTGAAACCACACTGAACGTTTTCCACAAGGTTTTCCACGTTTTAGTCGATGTAGACAAGCCAGTAGTAGCTATGGTGAATGGCTATGCCTTAGGCGGAGGCTGCGAGGTGGCTATGGCATGTGACTTCATGATTGCTTCTGAAACGGCTAAGTTTGGACAGCCGGAGATCAATGTGGGTGCCATTCCAACGGTTGCAACTGCTCTCTTGCCTAAACTTATTGGAAGAAAGAAAGCCTTTGAGCTTATTTTCACTGGCGACACGATAAGTGCGGCTGAAGCTGCGCAGATCGGCTTAGTCAACAAGGTGGTTCCGTCTGGAAAACTTGAAGAGGCAACTATGGAATTTGTGAACAAGCTGAAGGGAAAGAGTTCTGTTGTGCTTAAGCTGACCCGCATGGCGACTTATCAAGGAATGGACATTGGCTTTTTGAAAGCATTGGACAACGTGACTGGTATATACGTCAACCTGCTTGTTCGCACCGAAGACGCTGTAGAAGGGTTAAAGGCGTTTATAGAAAAGCGGAAGCCAGAATGGAAAGGAAAATAGCTACTAGTTACATACTGCTAATGACAAATGTTTTAAACCTGTTTTCTACCAAGCCGTTTAGTCACATCTAAGGTTGCAAAGCACTATGATTGAGGAAATCTTAAGTCTAGTTAGGAAGCATGAAAATTGGCGTGCAAAGGAATGTCTAAACCTTATTCCGTCTGAGAACGTGATGAGCCCAGCCGTTCGCTCATTACTCTCCTCTGACTTCGGACATCGGTACACTTCTACACAAAGCTTCTATATGGGAACTAAATTCATGGACAAAATCGAACTCTACGGCGAGAAGCTCGCGAAAGAAGTTTTTGAGGCCGAAACGGCTGACCTACATCCACTTTCAGGCCATGTAGCCAACTGGATATTTCTTTCAACCTTCGCCAATCCGAACGACAAAGTTTTATGCGTCTCACCCGACGATGGAGGCTATCCAGGCATCTGGAAAGAAGGCCTAGCTTCTCTTCTTAGACTTCGTGTTGTAGGTTTTCCCTTTTCAAAAGAGAAGATGAACATAAGAGTTAACGAGGCAGTTGAGCTTGTTTTACGGGAAAGACCGAAAATCGTAGTTTTTGGTGCCAGTCTGGTTTTGTTTCCTCATCCGGTGCGAGAGATAGCCAAGGCTGCAAGCGAGGTTGACACCACAATTGGTTATGACGGCTCTCACGTTTTGGGTTTGATTGCTGGAAAAACTTTTCAGATGCCTCTCAGAGAAGGAGCTTGCATCTTGTATGGTTCCACACATAAAACGTTCTTCGGACCTCAAGGTGGAATCATAGTTGCTGATAAGGAGCATGGTGAATCCATGAAGAAGAGAATCTTTCCGATGTTTGTTGACAACGCTCATTGGAACCGCATCGCAGCTTTAGCACTGGCTCTAGCGGAGATGAAAACTTTTGGAAAAGAATATGCTGAACAAGTTGTTCGCAACGCCAAGACTCTTGCGAAAGCTTTGTCAGATTATGGTTTTCCTGTCAAGTGCGTTGAATACGGCGGTACTCGATCGCACCAGATTTGGCTGGACTACGGAGGCTATAAGCAGGGAATGAATGTAGCTCGAAAACTGGAAAGAGTGAACATTATTGCTGATTGTGGTGTAAGACTTGGAACGTGTGAAGTTACCAGGCGAGGGATGAGAGAAGGCGAGATGCAGAAGATAGCCGAATTCATAAAGCGCTGGTTAATCAATAAGGAAGAAGCAGTAGAAATCAAGAAAGAGGTTACAAGGTTTACCGGCAATTTTCAGCGAGTTGAATATTGCTTTCAGGCTTAGTTATACACCGAAAAATTCATAGATTACATCACCCATGTAATGAGCAAAAACAATGACTAAAATTGTAACAAGCAAATGCTCGGTAATTGCTCTGTGAACATTCCTTTTCTGAAGTTTTGCTGTGTAAAAGCTGACGATAACAATCAGGAATAGTCCCCAAACTACACTTGCTAGAATTGCGGAAGAAATTTCTAGAAAGATAATCAAAGGAACAAAGGTTAGTGTGAAAGCGAATTTTGATGAAAACGTAAAAAATGTGGCTTCCCATATCTCTTTGGCCGCGTGTTCGCCTTCTGCCTCTTCAGATATATGGATTCCTATAGCGTCTGACATCGCATCTGCTATTGATAATACCACCATGCCAGCTAATACAGCAAGTTTAGAATGCGTACCTGCATGTAGTCCAACAATGATGCCTAATGTGGTAATCACTCCAGACGTGAGTCCGAACCCTAGGCCTTTAAGCAACGTTTCTCTCAACGTTACACCTCAACCTCTTCAGTTTCAATCAAGTCTGACTTTATAATAATCCTATCGCTTGTGAAAGATTAAACTATTTACGTTCATTATGCAAAAGTCGTTATGCAAATACGAAGAATCGAAGCATAACGCCAGAAGCGCTAATAATAGGTGTCCAAAACTAAAATGGTTTTGAGATAGGTTAGGTCTTTTTTAACAACTTCAGACTCAACTTTTTTGTGTATAGCTTAATGGTTTTCGTTGGATTTGAGTCATCGGTTCCTTGAGCCAGACAAAGATCAGTGCATTACTTAACATTCCTAAAATCTCCTAGAAAGATTCAAATACGGCTCTGTAATTATTCAGTAACTTCAATGCACATCATGAGTCGTGGAGAAATTTGTCAAAAAAAAACGTGCTAATGAAGATTAAAGAGTTAAAGACAAACATCGGCGTAATAAAAGACCTTGAGCTTTCTTTTGGAAGAGTATTCGAAGAAACATGGGCTGAACCAGTTGGGCCAACCCCTTTCCCGTCTATAACTGAGCTGAGAGAATGGGACTTCAAGCTTCTGCAGAAATACAAACCCTTCTACTTGCCGTTTTGCGACGTCTGCTGCCTCTGCACTTTCGGAAAGTGCGACCTAACGGGAGACAAACGGGGAGCCTGTGGACTCGATATGGCAGCCCAACAGTCTCGTATAGTTCTCCTCGCCTGCTGTATCGGAGCTGCCACCCATGTTGCGCATGCCCGGCATCTAGTTGAACACTTAATAGAGAAATACGGCAGCAACAGCCCACTCGATGTGGGAGGTCTAAATATAGATGTAGAAGCTCCAGTGACCCGTCTGGTTTGCGGTGTCAGACCTAAGACGCTCAAAGATATGGAGGATGTCCTTGACTATTGCGAGGAACAGGTTACACATCTTCTCTCCGCCACTCACACTGGGCAGGAGGGAAGCAACCTAGACTTTGAGTCCAAAGTTCTCCATGCAGGAATGGTAGATCAAGTTGGCATGGAAATCGCAGATCTAGCGCAGATTTCAGTTTATGGTTTTCCAAAGGCTGACCCAGAAGCTCCTCTAACTGATCTAGGCTTCGGTATAGCTGATATCTCCAAACCTACGATTTTGGTCATCGGTCATAATGTGCCGTCTTCTATTGGCATAATCGACTACTTAACCGACAAAGGATTGTTAGGCCAAGTCGAAGTTGTAGGCATATGCTGCACCGCTCATGACATCACCAGGTACAGCTCAGCGGCTAAGATAGTTGGTCCGATATCTTGGCAATTACGCTACATCAGAAGTGGACTAGCCGATCTAATCGTAGTAGACGAACAGTGTATCCGGGCAGACACACTAGTTGAGGCCCAAAAAATCAAGGCACCAGTAATCGCCTCGAGCCCGAAAAACTGCCTAGGACTCAGGAACAGAACCAAAAGCCCAGCGAAGGAAGTAATATCAGATCTTGTAGAGGCAAAGTTTCCTGGAGTACTCATTTTAGATCCAGAAAAGGTTGGAGAAGTTGCTGTTGAAACCGTGATGGCTGTTGCCCCAAAAAGAAACAAATTCAAGGTTATCCCTGAAATAGAGGAAATCATCAAAGCTGCCCAAGAATGCACAGAATGCAACGAGTGTATGCGAGCCTGCCCAAACAACATGCCCATCCCTGAAGCCATGAAAGCCGCGGCAAAGGGAGATCTTAACCCGCTGGCTGAAATCCTCGATAGTTGTATAGGTTGCGCCCGTTGTGATAGCGCTTGTCCCAACGACTTCCCCCTTCACAGCTTCATAGTGAAAGCTGGAGAAAAACAGTTGTGGGAGGAGAAGTTTAAGATGCGCGTCGGACGGGGTGCAATCCAAGATGTGGAGATAAGGGAAGTTGGCGGGCCCATAGTTCTCGGTGAGATCCCTGGAGTGGTGGCCCTAGTAGGATGCGCCAATTACCCCCGCGGTGGAAAGGAGGTTGCAGAGATCGCTGAGGAGTTCGCCAAGCGTAGGTTCATCGTTGTCACCTCAGGATGCGCAGCCATGTCCATAGCTATGGTAAAGGATGAGGAGGGGAAGACTCTCTATGAGAAGTATCCGGGTGGCTTTGAGGCTGGTGGCATCCTAAATGTAGGTTCATGCGTCTCCAACCCCCATATAGCGGGAGCAGCCATCAAGATCGCGAGCATTTTCGCGAAGAGGAAGCTGCGGGGTAACTACGAGGAGATAGCTGATTATATCCTCAACAGAGTGGGCGCGGTGGGAGTTGCTTGGGGGGCGATGTCTCAGAAGGCCGCCTCAATAGCC
>Ga0209635_10000513_pt1 | contig 26539 bp, 29 predicted proteins | sample DeeMarSWOR230_32_FD_187463 | JGI IMG/M metagenome (GOLD analysis project Ga0209635, IMG submission 187463) | Marine sediment microbial communities from White Oak River estuary, North Carolina - WOR-2-30_32 (SPAdes) (version 2) | ecosystem: Environmental > Aquatic > Marine > Intertidal zone >...
CAGAGAAGTACCCATGTCCATATTGTGGTGTTGGTTCTCATGACTGGGACTTTGTTACTACATTCATTATACGAGCTTATTTCCAGTTCAAAGATTCTTCACGTCTTTCATCAACTGCAAAACAGAATATGATAGATGTGCTTTCAAACAGGGCTGGGACACCACCTATAGTAACTGGTGATGAATCATATTCTGAAAATCATAATGCTATGATAGTTTCTGCTGCGTATTTTGGAAATATGATAACAGGAGGAAGCAATACAGCAAACATCAATTGGTTGTCAGGCTTTCTTGATGATAAATTAGAGCATCATTATTATGAACTGAACTCTCCAACCTATATGGGTTCAGAGTTCCGTGTTTTATGGAATCTTTATGATTTTGCCGATAGTTCAACTCTCAGAAACAAGGCGAAGGCTGTTTTGGACATGTTGCTTGCTGAACATGCAGTAATACATGTTGATGGTATGCGTGGCGGACCTTTCTATAGATATTATGAAGATAAGATAATTGATCAAACCGATGATTATTATTACTCGATTTCACATGTTTATTTTGACACACCTTACGAGCGGAGTTTACAGTCAGGTTTTCCAAGAACATTTGCTTGGTTCTCTTCATATGAAGTGCCTCAAATCATCAAGGACATAGCTAAAGGCAGTAAAGAGCCTTTCGTGCTTAAGTCAATGCGTGATATAGCGTCTACATATTATTATGTAACTCCACATTCTGTTTTGGCTACAGCACAAGGCAATTTCCCAGATACATATTTAACAGGTGAAGACGCTTTGGAAAATACTGGAGCCAGAGCACATGTTTGGGATATAATTTTCGATACATCCCCGAACAAAGTGATATTCTCTGGAAACCAACTTGGAACGGGTGATCCTCAGAAATATATGTATGATGAGACTGATGCAGTTCAATATAAAAACGTTCTTATAACTTCTAGGAGCGAAACAATAAATTACGTTGGTGTGACAAAAGTTACTGAGGATGGTTGGACATTTGTCCAAGAAGGTAGAGCTTATGTTGCAGTTAGAGAATTGTCTAATGGTAGAATAATAGTAGAAGTAAGAGATGCTGACGATTACGGAAAAACCTTTACTGACTTTAAGTTAGACATAAAAGATAATTCGCTTTCAGTCTCAGATAGTAGTGTTACTTATGTGAATACTTTTGGTGAAACGATAAGCTCTCCTACGATATACACAATTGATGGTGATTCATTTGGTTCCTACGAGTTGTTTGAGAGCACATATCTTGTTTCTGATTGGGGAAGTGGAGTTATTACAGTGAAATGGGGAGGTAGCGAATACAGAATACAGTGATGAAACTATAAAGGAGCTATTATTTAGATACATACAAGAATGATGAATGAATCAAACTTCAACTTCACATTCTTCACCAGGGCACCCACATCTGTTGATACTCAAGTGACTTGGTGTGAAATATCTTGTATCATGATATTCATAGTTTACAGTACCTTTTAAATAAACAATCTGAAAAGGATCCCCAGGAGTTTCTTTAATCTGTAACTTACAACTCAAATGCTCTGCTTGCTCTGAATATATTATTTTTCCAGGGTCTAATGAATTTTCAAATCTTATTTCATTTCCATCAACGATGCAGTCTCCACTATCGTACCCAATCCAACTTCCAATACTTTGATTACCTAAACCTGTTATGGTGAGCGTACTATCCAAAAAACTGAACCACCCGCTCCCTCTGTTTACAATCCAAACACCCATCCTTACTGTGTTATCAGACCTCTCGCCCATGGTATACGGACTTTCGAAGTTGATTAGCAAGTCTACTGGTCCATTGGTTGGTGCTTCTATCAAATAAGCTTCTTTTGGAACCCTTAATTCATCATCTTTTGACCTTACGATCGTTAACTTTCCTGTATGATTAACATTATGAGTATAGGTTGATCTTATTCTAAAGTCATAGATTCTGTAAAAGCTCTCATTTTCGCAGGGTATGTAACCAGGATAATTTCCGTTACTATCCTCAAACTCCTCGGCATATATTTTTATTTTATCTTCAGCTTCTATAGGACAGAGGGTTGTAAAACATCTATCAATTGCTTTAGCTTCAAACCAATAGAATCTACTTTTGTTCATGTAAAACCCAACTTGATTGATTTGAAACTCGGAAATATCATCCTCTTCATTCACATTCTCCACATAAAATGGTAGTTCATAAGGATCTTTATCATCTTCTGTAGAAGCATAAGGTGTCGGTATATTATAATAAGTCTTTCCATACCTATCCACCATTTCATCACCCAGATTTATTTTAATCATTTCATAAATCTTATCACCACTGTATTCAGGGGGACCAGTTTCTTTAGGTGTAGTATAGCAGTATTGCATATCTTCGGGATGTCCTGAGAACAAGGTTTCAATATAACATGCAAAATCAAGATTTCTTAACTCCTGTCCTAGTATCCCACCAGGTATTACTATGTTCATACCTACTGTAAACAATGCTGGACCAAGAATCATAAGGAAGATTATGGCTAAACATCCACCCACCCCCCATTTAAGATCCATCGAAGATAACCAAAGGGCGATAAGCAGAGCAGCGACCGTAACACCACCATATATAGCGAATGATGCTAGTGCAGTAGAACCAAGGTATGTGATTAAAGCTTCTGAAACTAATGAAAATATTAAATCCATTGCTGGTTTGAATACAAAAAATAAGGAACCTAGAATTGAACCAAAAAATACAAAGAATTTTATTATATTACCTGTATCTGTAAGTCCAGCTCTTTTTAAGTTCATTCCACATATAGGGCATTTCTTAGCATCAGTTGCACCAGACCAGCCACATTTGGGATTTGTACATTGTTTTTTTATTAATTTTCCTCCTGTTATCTTAGCTTTCCCTAAACCACCTTTAACTTTTTCCCATTTAGAAGGTTTTTTTTCTTTAACTTCTTCTTTTTTGGCTTGTTTCTCTTCCTTAACTTGGTGGACTCTTCTTTCTTGTATATCAGCATGTCCTTTACAATACCATAATCCTTTAACTTTTTTCACTCCAGGTCTTCCACACATCGCACATATTTTTTCTGGTTTTTCTTTCGGTCCTTTAATTTTTCCTGGATATTCTTTAATGGCTTGCCAACCTGGTAGCACTCCAAATAATTTCTTAGCTTCTTTCTCTTTCTCCCATTTTTTCTTCAGTTTTTTAAATTCCTCATCTTTTTCAGCCATAAGTTCTCTAAATTTAATTAGTATTTCCAGAACTAAATTATTAGATAAAAGTAAGTCAATCTTAACTTTATTGACAAATACTATGACAAGCCAACTAAGAATAAAGCTTTTTAAATATATCGGCTTAAATAGATTTATCTGAAATTAACAGATTCAAAAGATTTCATCAACTCAATTGATGACTTGATTCAAAACTTGATAAACAAGTTAAAAAAACAAAAATCGGAGGTGGACAAATGCCACAAAATATAGACAAAGAAGACAACGTGATATTCGTTGGAAGAAAACCTTCTATGGCCTACGTCCTAGGTGTGATAACACAGTTCAGTGACGGAAGACCAGAAATTCACATCAAAGCTCGTGGAAAAGCCATAAGCAGAGCTGTAGACGTAGCAGAGATAGTAAGGAGAAGGTTTGTAAGCGATGTGAGAGTAAAGAGCATAGAAATCGGAACCGAAGAAAGAGAATTAGAAGACAAAACAAAGATTAATGTCTCCACAATCGACATAGTAATCGGAAAGTAAAATATTAAAAATTTTTTAATTTATTTTTAGAGTTATCTCTCTAGAATGAAAGCTTTTTTGTGTACTGGTAACTCTTTTACTTCTTGTATGAGCATTTCCATCCTTTCTCCGACTCCCATGGCCTTTTCTTCTTCGAGCATCTTTCTAGCCCTTTCAAGCTTCCTCATCTTTTCTGCGTATATAGTGAAAAATTTTTCATCTTTCTCCACCTTATCCCCAACTTTCTTGTACAGCAATATGCCCGCTCCCTTATCTTTTGGAGATCCAGCGGCTCTAGCAACATCGGTTAACACACTATTACTAATCCAAAGTACAATACCAGAATTTTCAGAACAAATGTCCAGACCATAGTCCCCAATTTTTATATCTTCGGGCTTGATTTCAGAGTCACCACCCTGTTCAAATATAATCTCTCTTAACTTTTGTTCAGCCCTACCAGATTTTATAACATCTAAAGCCACGTTCTGTCCGTTCTTTCCAACCATCCTCAATATTATATCAGCTATATGAGTTGCTTTGTCGATTATGTCAGGAATACTTTTTCTCCTCATCAAAACTTCTAGGGCTTCCCTCGCTTCCAAGGCTGGACCGATAGCATAACCAATAGGCTGCTCCCCATATGTTATAGCACATTGAGTTTTTATCCTCAGTCTCTGGCCCAGTTCAATGAAGTCCTTTGCCAATAAATTCGCGTCTCCGATGGTCTTCACCTTCGTTCCCCTTCCACACGGTATATCGATAACGAGATAGTTTGCTCCTGCTGCCAATTTCTTACTCATTATCGAAGGCAGTAGCAAAGGATCGATGGACAAAGGATACTCTACTTTAACAAATATATCATCAGCCGGGGCTAGGCGCAAAGTTCCTCCCCAAACTATACACCCATTGGTTTTTCTTACAACAGTTTTCATCTCGTCTATATCCAGGTTAACCGGCATCAAGACCTCTGCCTTATCTGCACTACCTGCACAGGAAGTTATAGCCCTAGAAGATGTTTTTGGAATTGTCAACCCACAAGCAGCGATTATCGGTACTAATATCAAAGTAGTCTTATCTCCAACACATCCTCCAATCGAATGTTTGTCAACACAGATTCTATCTAATCTCAACCTATCTCCTGTTTCTACCATGGCCACGCTTAAACTTACTGCTTCTTCTAGATCCAAACCAAAAGTGTGCAAACCAGTGACAAAGGAAGCTATCTCCATTTCATTCAGGTTTCCCTCAATCACGTCTTTAACGATTTCTGAAATTTCCTCATAGTTCAACTTTTTTCCTTTAAGCTTGTTCCTTATGAAGTTGAGAGAAGAAGGAAACTTTGCGACTTCAACTATCAATTCTGTATTCTCCTTTAAATCCAGAGAATTCCTGACTTCTTCATAAACTCCTATCATACCTTTTGGAACAGCTTTTTCTGTTAGGTTAACGATCGCAGTCATTTTATTGTCATTAAATCGAACTTCAACCCTTTCAAGACTTATTATTCCCAAATCATCAGCATCATTTTTGTTCAAAACAACGATTGGTTTACCTCCAGCTTCCATCCCCAACAACTTAGCCCTAAGTATCATTCAGCAACACAACTCCCTTCTATACAAACACAATCTTTACTTGGCTTTGGAGATATGACCTGAGGACAAATAACAGCTTCAGGGCATTCAGTTCTTTTGAACAATTTTAAATTCACACATTCCCACTTTGCTCCTGCAGTTTCAGGACAGCAATTTGTTATTTCCCACGAGCAAACAAAGCTGAAATAACATTTTTTTGTAAAATTGAAAAGTCCAGGAGAATAAGAACCTAAAACAAACCCCAAAATTAAACAAGACAATACAATCGAAATAAAATAAAATTTTTCTATCATCTTTTCCATCTTTCTAAAGCAGTCTTTAATTCTCCATGACTTTTTGCATACTCTTTTAGATTAATATTTCTCATAGTAGCTTCTAAAGCTTGCCTTACTGACATAGCACCTGTTCTCGTGCCTATGCCATGGATGCCACCACCAAACTGTGCGATAAAATCATTGCCCATATGCTTGACCAGTTGAGGAAATAGTCCTGCATGCAACCCACCAGACGCAACCGGCATCACTTGTTTTAATCCATGCATCCTACCTTTTAGCGCTTCTATGTTACTTAAGACTTCTTCTTTCGATTCAGACATCTTTCCAACTATGGTTCCTATATGCAGCTGATCAACTCCCACTATCCTAAACACTTTGGCAAAAACTCTCATAGATATACCATGCTTGTGGTTTTTAGTAATAGCAGCATGCATAGCTCTATGACCATGCAGAACAAGATCAAAATTACAATCGCGTATAGTTTGCAAAGCACTGGATCCAATCGTCAAAACATCTACCATAGCATATCTACCATTGTTTTCTTCTACAAACTCAGCACGCCTTATCATCTCGTTCGTTTCAGCTGTTATGTTAGGAAGATAAACCTTTCTTTCACCAGTTTTCTTTTCTGCCCTATCTCTCATCCTCAAAGTTTTTATCACTCGATTCCTAAACAAGTTGAATCTTTGATTGCTCAGGTTTTCATCATCCTTTACTATGTCACAACCACCTAACCAAGCGTCATACGCAACCTTTGCATGATCTTTTGTTTTCAACCCAAGCTTCGGTTTTACTATAGTCCCAATCAAAGGTCTTTTTTTAATCTTCAGAACTTTCCTTATCCCTTTTATCCCATACTTAGGACCTTTAAAGCTCTTGACGATTTTTTTTGGAAAGATTACATCGTTCAACCTTAAGTTCTTCAACGCTCTCAACCCAAAAACATTACCAGCTACACTACTCAAGATGTTCGGCATGTTGTTTTGTTCAAACAATTCTACAGGATAAGCAATCTTTACATTATTTCCCCTTATATCAAAAGCAGTCGCGTGCAATCTTTTAACATATTTTTTTGCGGTCTGAACCTCAGTCCAAGTTCCTATGCTACTTTCAGCCGCCACTCCACCAGCGGCTTCTTTCAAGCTTATACCTAAAGGCTCTACACGAAAATTACAAATCAAATCATCTTTCGGTCTATATTTCAAATCAACGTAATCTATGTATCTCATTTGAGCAACCTTAAAATTTGTTTTGGTTTCAGAACTCCTTTTTCACTTATCACAGCTGTAACGTACTTCCACGGAGTAATATCAAAAACAGGATTTCTTATCTCACATTTCTTCAATTTATTTTTTTCGATTATCTCTTCCGGGTTTCTTTCTTCAATCTTTATCTCCTTTCTTTTATCAAATTTTATAGTTCCTCCAACAAAATAAACAGGGATTTTATTCTCCTTCGCTACTACAGCTAGCGGATAAGTACCAATTTTATTCACTATCCCCTCTTTCCTTACGGCATCACAACCAAAAATCATCAAGTCGATATCTTTAACAAAATAACCGGCTGCAGAGTCTATGACATATGTTACGGGTATATCACTATCTGACAATTCTTTAGCAGTTATGGTTCCTTGATAAAGCGGTCTAGTCTCTGTGACTATGACTTTAAACTTCATTTTCTTTTCTTTAGCAGTTTTCAAAAATTCTACAACATCTTCACTATGGCAATGAGTAAGTATAGTGTTACCATTTTTTATTACATTATAGTTGATGAACCCTATCATCCTACCTATGTTTTCTAAATAGTAATTCATGTTATCGATGCTTTCCATCGTTTTCTCTTTTTTAATCTTCTCTACTGCGTTGTACAGTGCAACAGCAGTAGGCCTTGCCTTTATCAGTTGATTGCAAGCTTTGCGAAACTCTCTTCCAAAACCATTCTTTTTAACTATTTTTTCTATAGCTTTAACACCGACGATCGCTATCTTTCTAGCCCCACGGATTTTCATCGTTTTTATTTTTTCAACAGCTTTTTCTAAGTCACCCATATAAATTCAAGTTCGTTTTACTAAATTAAAAATGATGGATTTATCAAAACAAAGAAAGGAAGTTGTAAAACATCTGGAAAGGATGGGATACATAAAAGATCCGAAGATTAAAAAGGCGATGCTAAAAGTAAAGAGAGAATTATTCATCCTTCCAGACTATAAATTAGATGCTTATATCGATACTCCTCTGCCTATACCTGGAGGGCAAACCATCTCTGCACCTCACATGCACGCTATCTTCATGTCTGCCCTAAAACTCAAGCCAGGTGATAAAGTTTTAGAGGTTGGAGCTGGTTCAGGAATTCTATTGGCTTATATGAAGGAAGTGGTCGGAAAAAAAGGAAAGGTCTTTGGAATAGAGATTGTTCCTGAGACATACGAGTTTGCAAAGGAAAACTTGAAAAAAGCAGGTTATAGCAAGAAGGTTAAGCTGATTCTTGGAGATGGCTCACAAGGTTTGCCAAAAGAAGCGCCGTTTGATAAGGTAATCGCTAGCGCTTCCTGCCCCGAAATTCCTAAGACTATGATAAAACAACTAAAACGAGGCGGGATATTGGTAGCCCCTGTCGGTGGAATCAGTGGTGAGCAGGACTTGATATATCTGAAGAAAACCAAGGAAGGCAAAATAGTCAAAAAGAATTTGGGCGGAGTAATATTCGTTCCATTAACAGGAAAATATGGTTATAGAATTTAAACTTCAATTTTCTAAATTCTATTAGGTATTAATGAGTTTGATGAAAGCATCTATTAAAGATGCTTTTATATGCTGGAAAAAGCATTTGATTAAGTTGGTTTTATACCAACTTATCTTTCTTGGCTTTTATGCTGTTATAATAGCTATAACTTTTGGTAGTATTTTATTTGGATACACATTTCCATTAACCGGTTTAATACCTTCTCTATCCTCAATATTTCTGTCCTTAATATCTCCTCTGATTTCAATTCTATCCATTGTAACTTGGTTCATTTTTATTCCATTTACTACAGTCATATTTACTATAGTCCTTATTGCAATAGTTGCACTAATACAATCTGGTGGATACCCTCTTTTAGTAAGAGAAGTAGCCAAGAAGAACAGTATAGATCTTATTAATGTTTTAAAACAAAGCAGTCGAAAAGTTCATAAAATCTTTGCTTTAGCGCTTATACAAGTATTACCAATTTTAATTCCAATGATTCTTATCGCAGTTACAGCCTATTTTTATTTCACAAGTATCTTTTCTATTATGGCTGGCATTGCAGGAGCACAACCTCTATACTTAATAAATTTTTTAATAATACCAATAGCAGTAATCATCACAATACCCCTTTCTGTTTATGTTACTACCAGACTTTGTTTATCTCTTCCAATTCTTCTGGTAGAAGATAAAGGCTGCATAGAAAGTCTGAAAATAAGTTGGAACATTACAAAAGGGAAAATTTTGTCTCTCACAGGAACTTTTTTAATTTTAGGTATCTTGTCTAGTTTAATTACATGGGGTCTAGGCCTAATTGACGAGGTAGTCCCACCAGGATTTATAGGTACAGTTTTGAGCTATTTGTTTGTTTCTCCTCTTTCAGGAATTATCTCAACGATATATTACTACAATCTAAAATTATCTAAAAAGTCTAAAGATTAGTGGGGTTGCGGGGATTTGAACCCCGATCGTCTGGTATCACCCTTTCATCTTTTTATCAACGCTCCATTACCATAAGTCTGGAGCCAGATGTCCTGGCCAGGTTGAACGACAACCCCAACTACTAAAATTTGTTTGTTTTAATCTTTAAAATCTTTCTATTTAAACCATTACAAGGATGTCAAAAATAATCGCTATTAACCAATGGGAAATAAAACTTGGTACTATCGACTTAGTCTTCCAAGCCATATACCCAAACAAAATACCAGCTGGCAATGATGCGTAGACTTCTAGTAAAGGTTTCCCAAGATGAATGCAAACATACGGGATTGTTTGAATCAATATAGAAAACATACCCAACTTCCTGAATTGAAAGAGTATATAACCCCTGTAAAAAAATTCAGTTGATAGCATAATCAATCCGATGAGCACTCCATAAATTACGAATTTACTCAAGTTCAACCTAGCAGATGACCAAATAGGATAATATTCCCTGAATTCTACCCTTCTTGACGACCAAAACATTAATGGAATTGAAATAGAGACAAACAAAATGATAAACAGAATCGTTAATCTTTTCTTTCCAAGTCTTAGCCCATATTTCTTAGGATTTTTACCGACTATGTTTAAAATCAAAATAGGTAAAAAAAGATTGAGAAAGAAAAGTTTTGTTACATGTTGCATAAAATCACTTGATCGTAAAAACGTGCTTAACAAGAATAGAACTAGAATTGAAGAAAAGACTAAAATTTCATCCCATTTTTTTTGATTTGATTTTTGTAAACCATACAGATCTAAAAATTGAGCACAGACAGAAGCTCGCTATGTCCCAACAGAAACAAAACGGAGATGATTATTGGCTGATGGATAAAGTAAATCGTTAAAGAATTTCTTCCTAAAAATCTGAATAAATCTACAACCCTTCCCTTAGCTGAGGAGACTTTAAAATTTCTTTTTCCTTTTGGATAAAGCTTTCTTCCTAAGAAAACTCCTATGAGCATGATACCAAACCAAGGTAATATCGGGAAATAATCGAAAGAATTGAAACCATTTGGCATAAAACCAAGCCATATCAGATGGTAAAAATCAACCCTAAAGTTCAAAAGAAAAACTCCTGCAACGATCATCAATATCCCGAATAGCAAGTAAGACAAATTGTTTCTCAAATATTTTAAAAATGGGTAAATCAAGAATGAAGAGATGCCAAAGAAATGAAGTATACCAAAAATTATAACTCCTCTCCTGAGTAGTAGGAAGCTGATTACAGTTATCAAAATTCCAAGGGACAAAAGTTTCACCCCTCTCTTTGAAAATTTCAAAAACCTACCCCCTCTGGAATAACTGATGCTTAGACACGCTCCAGAAATTGCTATGAAAATACAAGCTATCATACCGGCAAACAAATAAAACGGTTGTGTGTAATCTTTAAAATAATATATGTCAAAGAGAAAATGATACACTATCATTAACGTAACTGCAATTCCTCTGGCTACGTCTATTTTCCAATATCGCATAGTAAAATCACTTTCAATTAATAGTAAGCTTTTTAATCTTTTACTTTCTTTTATTACTTAAGTGAGAACATGAACATCCCAAATCATCTGGGAATCATAATCGACGGAAACAGAAGATGGGCCAGAGCTAGAGGTTTACAACCTTGGCAAGGTCATCAACACGGAGTCGAGACTTTCGAGAAATTTCTCAACTGGTGTATGGAGTTAAACATACATCAAGTTTCTGTTTACTGTTTATCTACAGAGAATTTGAGCAGACCAAAAAGAGAATTGAATGAAATGTTCAAAATATGGAACGATTACTTGGAAAAGTGGGAAAGGGGAGAGTCAGATCTTCTAGACAAGTATAAAGTAAAAGTCAGATTCATAGGAGATTTAAGCAAACTTCCTCCGAAACTTGTTAAGTTGATGGGAAAAGTCATGATGAAAACTGCGAAATATCAGAAAAGAGTTTTGAATCTTTTGATAGCCTACGGTGGCCAATTTGAAATGATGGAGGCAATTAAGAGGATAGCTGAAAAGGCCCTTAAAAAAGGAAGGGTAGAATTAACTCCTAAAGATATAGAGCGAAATCTACTAGTCCCTGTTCCGTTGGACCTTGTAATAAGAACAGGAGGGCGGAGCAGATTGTCAAACTTCTTAATATGGCAAGCAGCCTATGCAGAATTATATGTTACAAAAATTCTATGGCCCGATTTTACCAAGAAAGAACTGATAAAAGCTATAAGATGGTATAGTTCTGTTCAAAAGAATTTTGGTAGATAAGGTGGATGTTTTAGTAGTCGGTGCAGGTCCTTCTGGTTGTAAGACTGCAGAGATAGTTGCAAAAAAAGGATACGATGTCCTAATTTTAGAAGAACATCCAGAAATAGGTAAACCAGTTCAATGTTCAGGTTTGGTTAGCCAAAGGATTGGAAGAATACCAAAAGAAATAATCGTTAACAGGATCAAAAGGGCAAGATTTTGTTGCAAAAACACATATTTTGAAATCAAATCGAATAAAACAGTTTATGTTATAAATAGAAACAGATTTGACAAATACCTTGCAAAAATAGCAAGAGAAGCAGGTGCAAAATTTCAATTTAAGAAAAAATTTCCAAATATGAAGAACAAAAAAAGGATTTATCAAACAAAACTTTTAGTCGGTGCAGACGGTTCCAATTCCACGGTTGCTAAAGTTTCAGGAATTAAACTGCCAGACAATCTGTTGTTTGCTTTGCAATGTAGAATAAACTCTGATTTTGACCCTAAATCAGTAGAACTATGGTTCGGTTCTGATGTAGCCCCAGACAATTTTGCATGGATTGTACCTGAAAATGAAAATACAGCCAGAGTCGGGTTGATGACGAATAAAAATCCGAATAGATACTTTGAAAAATTTCTTAAAAAAAGGTTTGGTGAATGTGAACAAAAAGACAGGATTGGAGATGTTATAAGGTATGGTTTAATCGAAAGATCTGTTTCTGAAAATGTTTTGTTAGTCGGTGATGCTGCTTGCATGCTAAAACCGTTTTCTGCAGGTGGTCTTGTTTATGGTCAGGTTGGTGCAAAGTATGCTGGTAATGCCTGCATAGAAGCTTTGGAAACAAAGGATTTCTCTGAAAAATTTCTTTCACAGAATTATGATAAACAGTGGAAGAAAGAACTTTCTTGGCCAATCATCAAAGGGATGTTGTTTAAAAAACTATTTTCAAACATTTCTGACAGTTCCATTTTGTTTAGTATAATTAAAAACCTAAAGATAACAAAACTATCTTCCTTTTTGGATATGGATTTTTTAGGTAAGGACTAGGGTACCGATAATTTCATCGCTCATCAAAGCATTTTTCAAGCAATCTTTTTTTAGACCATTAATTAATTGTCCAGTTATTCCGTTTTTAGCTGCAATTTGTAAAATTTCCATTTTACTTTTTATCCTACCAGTCGCATCTGCTCCTATTCCTTCATCTATTATGTTCAGCTTTTGGTTTGGTCTTACAATTCTAATGAGCTTAGCATCTTCATGAAGCTTAGGATATTTATCGTATAATCCATCTTCATCCATAACCATTATAATTTTATCAGCTTTCCATTTCATTGCAAACTCTAGACACTGTCTGTCCCCTGAAAGTATCTCATAATTACCATATTTACCCTTAGTTCCACTTGCAGATACTATGTCACCATATGTTACTGGTATGTTTCCCCCCTTCAAACTATTTTGAATCATTTCCCACAGGCCGTCTAAATCAAAAGAGTTATCTCCGATGTATGAGCATGTTTCAAATGGATCAAATAGTTCCACGTTAAGTCCAGAGTTTCTGAATGAGTTTACAACAATACTGCTTAAGCAGTAAACCGATTCGTGAACAGTTTCAATTTTTTCCAATTTTTTTATATTCTGTACAAGATAATGGCCAAAGGGTCCAACTCCAAGAACGATTGTCAACTTTGTTTGCTTGAGAGCAGATGTTATTTGTGGAATTAACTGCCTGATATTATGAGACCTTATGTAAAAGGAAGCGTCTTTTCTTATTTCTTCGATTTTAAGAGGAAAAGATTCCACGAATTTTTTTGTTAGTATTGAACCACCAAGTTTCAAAACTATTTTTTTCATAAAAGCAGCTCATAAACTTTGAAGCCCTGAGCGAGAATTGAACTCGCAACCTACTGCTTACAAGGCAGTTGCTCTACCATTGAGCTATCAGGGCATAATATTAATTATCTTTTCTAAGGTAAACTTAAAAATATATTTTTATTTATTAATTCAAATCTTTGATAGTATGCTAACAAGGGAAGAAGCTGTAGTTTTAGTAAAAGAAAATGTGAAAAAAGATAATCTTTTCAAGCACATACTTGCTGTAGAGGCTATAATGAGAGGTTTGGCCAAACATTTAGGAGAAGATGAAGAACTATGGGGATTATTCGGACTACTTCATGACATAGACTTCGAAAAAACTTTTGACGATCCCAAGAATCATACTATTTTTGCTGAAGAAATTCTAAAAGGAAAGGTTCCAGATGAACTAATAAAATCTATCAAGACTCACAACTTCGAGAATACAGAACTAATGCCTGAGACAAAGATGGAAAATGCTTTGATAGCCGCAGATGCCATATCCGGTTTGGTAGTGGCATGTGCTTTTGTCATGCCTTCGAAAAAACTTTCTGATGTCAAAGTAAAAACCATAAAGAAGAAATTCAAACAGAAAGATTTTGCGAGGAACTGTAGCAGAGAAAGAATCTTATTTTGCGAGAAGGTTGACTTGGAAAAAGAATTTTTTTTTGAAATAGCTCTGAAATCATTGCAAAATATTTCTTCTGAACTAGAACTTTAAGTGGTACCATGCAGTCTCAAATTCCTGTTGAAGCACTTAAAAAATTTACTAAAGCTGCTTACAGAATTGTTGGTACCCATTCAGCTGTAGATGTTTGTCATTGGACTAAAGAAAGTTTAAGAAGAGGAAGAGTATGTTTCAAAGAAAAATGGTACGGTATTCAGTCGCATAGATGTTTGGAGATGACACCATCTTTGATATGGTGTACCCACAGATGTAAATTTTGTTGGAGACCGTTAGAATTCACGATTAAAGGAGAGCCAAAACCAGACGACCCAAAAGATATCATTGATGGTTGCATAGAGGCCAGGCGATTATTATTGACAGGATTTAAAGGATTTGATAAGGTTGATATGAATAAATGGGAAGAAGCTAATGAACCAACTAATGCAGCCATAAGTTTGGCAGGTGAACCAACCCTATATTCAAGAATTTCCGATTTGTTAAAAGAGTTTCACAAAAGAAACATGGCAACATTTTTAGTCACAAACGGTACAAGACCAGATAGATTAAAGAGTTTGGAAGAAGAGCCAACAAATTTCTACATTAGTCTTTGCTCCCCAGATAAACAAACATATCCAAAAGTTCACAATCCTCTAATCTCAGACGGTTGGGAAAGACTGAATGAAAGTTTGGAACTTATGAAAAGTTTTGACTGCAGAACCGTGATCAGACTTACTCTGGTCAAAGGGCTTAATATGAAACATCCGGAGAAATATGCTAAGCTGATTGAAAAAACGGATTGTGATTTCATAGAGGCAAAATCCTACATGCATGTAGGCGAATCACAGAAAAGGTTACCAAGAGAAGCCATGCTTTCCATGGATGACATAAGAAAATTTTCTCAAGACTTATCTTTGCATATCAACTATGAAATAAAAGACGAGGATATACCAAGTCGTGTGATTTTACTTTCAAAGACTTAATCATATTAATACTAATTAAATTATAAGGTGAGGAATTGGGAAAGAAAAAGTTTGAACCCAGTGTAGAGGAAATAGAGATAGCAAAAATTAGACTCCCAAGAAAGGGCGAAACATTGGGGGTGGTAGAGGCGATGCTCGGTGCTGATAAAATTAGGGCAAAGTGTAAAGACGGTAATATAAGAGTATGTAGGATTCCTGGTAGGTTAAGGAAGAGAGTTTGGATTAGGCCCGGAGATCTTATTTTAGTTCAACCTTGGAAAGTTCAAACTGACAAAAGGGGTGATGTTATTTTTAGGTATACTAATACACAGGCAAACTGGTTAAAAAGGAAAGGACTTGTTAAATCTATTCTTATTGAGTGAAAAAGTTTATTTTATTTCTTGTTAATATTAATTATATGTCAGCATTAAGATACTTCCTCTCCGGGGTCATAGCTGGTCTGTTGCATATTTTCGTTAGTCCATTTATAATAAGTTCGATTCCATTCTCATTTCCCTATTCATACATAATATTCCAGTCGATTTTGTTTGGTGTGTATGTTTTGATAACCAGCATACTCCTAGAAAAACTTAATCTATAGATTGTTCCTGTAGAACAGTTGGTGTTTTCTTGAGAAGAAGATTGGAAAATATAAAAGACTTCAAAATTGAAAGAAAAGTCTTTGATGAAAGAACTCTTCTTGCAATATACAAACTTATGAGAAGAGGTATAGTAAAATCAGTTGAAAGTACAGTCAAAGAGGGCAAAGAATCTGCTGTCATATCTGCCAAAGATAATGACGATAATTGGATAATTCTTAAAGTCTATAGAACCAAATATTGTGATTTTAAAAACATGTGGAAATATCTTGTAGGAGATCCAAGATTTTCCAGAATTAAAAAAAGTAGAAGAAACGTGGTATACAACTGGTGTAAGAGAGAGTTCAAAAATTTGAATATCGCTTTTAGTGCTGGTGTAAACTGTCCGAGACCGATAGCATTTCACGAAAATATTTTAGTCATCAGTCTCATAGGTGAAGATGGAAATCTAGCACCAAGACTTATTGACATCAGACTAAAAATAAAAGATGCAAAAAAAATCTATGGATTTACTTTAGAGGAAGTTAAAAAACTCTTAAAAGCCGGATTAATTCATACAGATTTGAGTGCATACAATATTTTGCTTTGGGATAAACCGTATATAATAGATTTCAGTCAAGCAGTACCTTTGAGACATCAACTGGCTAAAGAGTTTTTAAAAAGAGATTTGAAAAATGTAAATTCATATTTTAAAAAACTGGGTGTAAAAGTAAAAGATATAGAAAAAATGTTAAATCAATTATTAAAAGCTGTGGAAAAATGTTAGATTTTGTTAGAATACCAAAAGAAAGAATGAAAATTTTGAGAGAAGACAAAAAGTTAATCGAACAACTTGAAAATCTTTCAGACTCGAAGGTAGAACTAAATGAAGAGGTCTCGATTGAATCTGAAGATCCGTTGAAACGCCTAAGGATAAAAGAGGTGATAAAAGCTTTTGGAAGAGGATTTGATTTTGATGATGCTTTGAATTTGCTAGATGAAGATTTTTATCTTGAAATTATAGATATAAAAGAATTCACAGGAAAATCGAGAGTTAGAACAATAACTCTGAAAGGTAGGATTATAGGCACTGGTGGCAAAACGAAGAAATTAATAGAAAAAATTTCAGATGTTAAAATTTCAATTTATGGAAAAACAATAGCTATAATAGGGAGGTATGACAATATTAAGATTGCAAAAAAATCAATTGAGATGCTTTTATTAGGGAGGATGCACTCTACTGTATACAGATTTCTAGAAAAAAGCATGGTGAGATGATGGTTGAAGAAACTATAGCAGAAAAAATGGCAAAGGACATGAAAGAAGCTAGTGTAGCAGAATTTTTCGAAAAAAACAGACATTTGTTAGGCTATGAAAATCCAAACAAAAGTTTGCTCACAGTCGTTAAAGAAGCCATAGACAATAGCCTAGATGCGACAGAAGAGGCGAGAATCCTTCCAGAGATTCACATTTCTGTCAAGCAAGTTGCTGTAGATAGATTTTATGTTATGGTTGAAGATAATGGTCCTGGAATCCTTGATTCAAAAATTCCATTCGCATTTGGAAGATTTTTGTTCGGTTCAAAATTTCATAGACTAAGACAATCTAGAGGAATTCTAGGAGTAGGTATACATGGAGCTGTGCTATACTCCCAACTTATGACTGGAAAACCTGTAAAGATTACTTCTAGTACTGGTAAAGAAATACACTCTTTTGAACTCATGATTGATGTTACAAAAAATCTACCTCACATAATTTCCCATACTAAAACCAAAAATCCAGATAAGTGGCAAGGTGTTAAAATTGAGATGGAAGTTGAAGGAAAATATGTTGAAAAGCAGCAATCTATTTCAGAATACATAAAACAAACTGCGATAGCAACCCCCTATGCCCATATAATTTTTGATGGTCCAAACGGTAAGATAGAGTATAAGAGAACAATAAAAGAACTTCCTAAACCACCAAGGGAAATCAAACCACATCCCTACGGAGTTGAGCTTGGAATTTTGAGAAGAATGCTCTCGAGTACTAGAACAAAAAATGTACTTTCCTTCTTGACCACAGATTTTTCAAGAGTTGGAAAAAGCTCTGCTGAAAAGATTTGTAAACTTGCAAAGATTGAATTCAAAAAAGACCCAAAAAAATTGGATGCAGATGAGTCCACTAGGTTGCATAAAGCTATGCAGATGGTTAAATTGATAGCCCCACCAACAAACTGTCTTTCACCATTAAAAGAAAACCTAATAGTTGAAGGTTTGAAAAAAGAGATGGGAGCAGAACACTATGTTGCATCAACCAGACCTCCTGCAGTCTATAGAGGTTATCCTTTCCAAGTTTCTGTTGGTTTAGCCTATGGTGGAAATTTACCTCCTAATTCAACTTGCCAGTTGTTTAGATATGCTAACAAAATTCCTTTACTATACCATAAAGCAGATTGTGCGATCACACAATCGGTTAGTGAAGTTGATTGGAGGCGCTATGGTCTTTCCCAATCTTCTGGTCAACAACCAGTTGGACCTCTAGCTATTCTAGTTCACTTTGCTTCTGTTTGGGTTCCTTTTACTTCAGAAGGAAAGCAGGCAATAGCAACCTATCCCGAAATAGTTAAGGAAATTAAACTCGGTTTGCAAGATTCTGGAAGAAAGCTTGCAAAGTTTATTAGACAAAGGAAAAAAGCAAGAGAAAGATTCCTAAGAAGACAGTTGTTTGAAAGATACATTCCAGAGGTGGCAAAAGCGGTAGGAGAATTAACTGATAAAAATCCGAAACCTATTTTTAATAAATTAGAAGAAATGATTAAAAAAAGGACTGAGGTGAAAAAAGTTGAAAAAAGTAAATGAAAAGCTTGAAAAAATGGGGACAAAAGTTTTAGACGATATTAATAAACAAGAAAATCCGAGCGTAGACATACCGATTCGATCTTTGTCGAATGTCGCTTACGATGATAAAACTGGAATGCTTGCTTTAGGAGACAAAAGTGCTAAGAGATTCCTATTCCATACTGCTCATGCAAAGAAGTTTACTCAGACTATGCTCGTAGCAGCCTTCTGTAAACAGCTATTGAAAGAGAATATTCACACGAGCCTGAGGGATTTGTTCTATGCTTTGAAAAGAACTTTTCCAAATTCAGATGAAAACACTTTTGATGAACAAAAGGAGAGTGATCCAGTAGTCGTTGACTTGGAAGTCATGTTAGATGTTCTAAGAGAGAAATTTCATTTAAACGCCGACATAAGGGGTAGAGTAGTTGGGAATCTAAAGATTAAAGACAGGGGAGATATCATAGACTTGTCTAGACTTGGTTCAGGCGGTTGGGCAATACCAAGCAATGTTGAAGAAATAGCCTTCAAAAAAGTCGACGCAGATTTTATTTTAGTCATAGAAAAAAATGCAGCTTTTGAAAGATTACACGAAGATAACTTCTGGAAAAAACATAAATGCATCCTTATTACAACACAGGGTCAAGCAGCCAGGGGTACAAGGCGGCTCATACAAAGGCTGACAACTGATTTTAATTTACCAGTATACGTCTTTACAGATGCAGATAGCTACGGGTGGTACATCTACTCTGTTATAAAGTATGGTTCGATGTCATTAGCTCATGTCTCTGACAGGCTAGGTACACCTAATGCTAAGTTTTTAGGGATGACAATAAGTGATATCGACAAGTTTGGTCTAAAGAACTTCACGATAAGAGCAAGAGAGGTTGACATCAAAAGGGCAAAAGACATGCTTAAGTACGAATGGTTCAAACATCCGGCATGGCAAAAGGAGTTAAAGTTGATGATTCAGAGAAAGGTAAAAGCCGAGCTAGAAGCTTTATCAGGAAGAGGGCTAAAATTCGTTACAGAAACATACCTACCAGGAAAAATTAAGAAAAAAGATTTCTTACCATAAGCATTTTTGTTCTTAAGTTTTAAAACCTATTTTGATTTTTATGAAAGAATGCGCTTTGATTCCAGCTTTCAATGAAGAAAAAAATATAAAAGAAGTCATATCTCACCTTAAGAAACTTAATCTAATATCAATAGTTGTGGACGATGGTTCAAAAGATAGAACATATGAATTTTCTAAAAAAGCAGGAGCAGTCGTCCTGAGGCATGAAACGAATAAAGGAAAAGGAGAGGCTATAAAAACTGGATTCGATTATATACTCAAGAACCATCCTGAAATAAAATATGTTGTTCTAATAGATGCTGATTTGCAGTACGATCCAGCAGAGACTACAAAGCTTTTGACTCCCCTAAAAAACGGAGAGGCAGATTTCATCATGGGCTATAGAACCCAAAAAAAAATACCTTATGCAAACAGGATTGGAAATTTTGGTTGGAGGGTCTTATTTAACTTCTTTTTCAAAACGAAATTTAAAGATACGAACTGTGGTTATATGGCGTTTACTAAGAAAGCAATCAGAAAAACAAAAATCCATGGAGGTTATATAATAGAAAATTCCATTCTTATCGGTACAGTGAAAAATGGGCTGAGGACCACACAAGTTCCTGTAGATGTTGTTTATGGGAAAAGAAAAGTTCCCAAATTTGCAAAGATGTTTTTTGGTGTCTTGTTCTTCATAGTTAAAGAAGGCTTGAAATATAGATTAACACAGATTTAATTAAACTTAAAAAAACTATCAATATTATAAATAGTAATAAAGGGGACAGAACTGGGACAGTACCACCCTTGGTGCTGTAAGCTCAGTCCGGGAGAGCAATCGAAGCTTAACGCTGTTGAAGCTGAAGACCGATGTGTCGCGAGTTCAAATCTCGCCTGTCCCACTCTTTCTTTAATTTTAAATCAAATTATTAATTATGACAAGTCTGAAGCTGATGCAGTTTGGAGAAATCCCGAAAGAAATTCTAGACGCTATCAGTGGAGAATTAAGAAATTTGAGAATAGTTTGTGATGTTTCTGAGCCATTAGGCATACCAAAAGAATTTTACAATCAATTCAGGCACCAGTATTTATCAGACGAAGTATTAGATTTTTTATCTAGAAGGTTTAAAGGCAACATCTTGGCAATAACAGATGAAGATCTTTATTCTAAGGAGTTGAACTTCATATTTGGGCAAGCCGAACTACCTGGAAGAGTTGCAATAATCTCAATCGCCAGACTCAACCCAACTTTCTACAAACAATCCGCAAACAATGATTTATTAACAGAAAGGGCAGTGAAAGAATCGGTTCATGAGATAGGACATGCTTTGTTTGCTTTGAGGCATTGTGAAAACCTAAAATGTGTGATGAGTTTCTCAAACACAATATTTGATGTCGATAGAAAATCAAAAGATTTGTGCGAGATTTGTAGAAAAAGGGCAGGGCTACCTGATTATGATTAACATTTATCATATTGAATCTATGTAAAAGTATAGGTAGATAGTATGGCTGAGAAGATGCTTGAAGGAGAGCTTTTAGAAAAGAGGGTAATAATCTGGGATTCGAAAGCTGTAGAGTTGTATGATGAATCTGGGTTTGGAAAGCCTTTGCCAGAGGGAAATCCGAACAGATTAGAGCTAGAACTAGTTGAAGCCATGTACCTTTTGGAAAAGAATAAGATAAAAGTTTTTGTTAAGGAGAAAGGTAAGAAGAAAAAAATTGATTTCAAGAAATTGATGCAGTTTGGAGTAAAGAACATCAACCAGTTCCATCCTTCTTTTATAGTATACAGAGATTTAAGGGAAAGGGGCTATCTTGTTAAGACTGGTTTTAAGTTTGGGACCACTTTTAGGGTTTATGAACGAGGGGTCAAGCTGAAGCGTGGACCGAAGGCAGCGCATGAACATACAAAGTTCATCGTTCAACCTGTTTCTGAGGAATCTGCATTCTCCTTGCCTGAGCTGTCTCGTGCAGTCAGGCTTGCTCATAACATAAGAGCTACCATGGTTTGGGCAGTGGTAGATAGAGAATCAGACTGTACTTATTATATCGTGCAGAGGATAACACCTTAAATAAACCTAATATTTTATTCAGTTATAGGTTATCAAAACGGTGGCGATGGTGGTGTTGGGGCACTGGATGTTCAGTAAATTCGGGCGGTCATCCACCCTCTGGACTAGATGTTTCTTCCCCAAATGTAGGAATATCTGTTACAGTTATTGTCTGAGTTTTTAAATCATGTACATAGTTATACTGTAAAGTAATCGTGACTTGCGACACTAATACCTCCTGAGTTATTGCCGGTATATCTAAGGTACAAGAAACAGTCGCAGAACTTCCATCTTTTGTCAAGTAAACTTTACTATCACTTAACGAACAGGTAACACCAACACCCCCACCCGGACCCTGTGCAGCAAAATTAACATAGTTTAAATTTGTTGTACTTGGTGAACTACCATCCCAGAATGCTTTACCACCACCCCTGTTGTTAATTACCACCTTAAATGGGACTTTAGATGGTTGTCCTGTATACATATATGAAAGTTGTCCAACACCGCTAAAACTAATTCCAAGAGGGCCGCCAGTGTCTGATGTTACTGTTGATATACTGGATTTAGTCTTAGTTCGTTTATAATACTCATATGATACAACTGTAAGCGATACCGCTCTTCTGGTCATCATCTGGTAAGTAAGTGTGCCGTATATAGTATATGGTGTATCTGTCAACACATCAGTAGGAGATGTAACAATCCATACACCTTCCCACACACCTTCACGTTGCATTGAGCTAGGTGGACTAGGTGAAGAAGATATTGTCCAACCAGAAGGAGCATAAATACTTGCTGAAATACTACTTATAGGATTAAGGGCATTATTCTCAACACTCATCGCTACACCAACAGGTGCCCCACCTTCAGGAACGTTTGTACTATCTGCCTCAAAACTAACTGATACAGGACCACCACCAGCAGTGGAAGGAGTAATACATCCAGATAAGAAAACAACTAAAATAAAAGAAATCGCCAAAAATCTTGATTTCATATTTATAATTTGTTCTTGAAAATATTAGTATTTAAAGGAACTTTAAGAACTAGAGTGATTTCATGGGTAGAATAAAGACATCATTCATCAAACACATAGCCAGAGATATGTTCGAGAATCAACCTGACAAGTTTTCAACAAATTTTGATAAAAACAAAGAAGCACTAAAAGAACTGATTGATATAAAATCAAAAAAGTCAAGAAACATACTTGCAGGATATTTGACAAGTTTAAAGAGACAAGAAGGTTCTAAGAGATAGGAAACCTCAGTATAGCTCCTATGTCATATGTTTTTAAAAATTTTTTCCCAGAAGAAAATTTTTTAGATATCAACCTTATCTCTCCTCTTTTCTCCTCAATTTTTTTGATCAAGTCTTCAAATTCTTTTAATCTTTCCTCTGGTATCAAGACAACTCTCACAGCTCCTATATTAGCGGCAATTTTCACTTGTTCAACACCATAAACAGCAAGTGTATCATTTTTATTAACATGTATAAAAAACTCTTGAATCAGTCTTGGATTACTGACCTTAATCACATACTTAGCTTTTTCTAGTCTTTCTATATGCTCTTTTTTCCACAACTTTTTTTCAATTATTAGTTTACTTCCGACAGTAGCTTCGATCGTGTGGTAGCTCCCTTTCTGAACATCTTTCGGGCATTCCACTATTTTACCGACAAACCTTAGTTTTCCCCTGTGTTTTTGGAAATAGATTTTTTCAACCTTTAATTTTAATCTAACAAGTCTTTTCTTAACCTTCTCTTTTCTTTCTTCCCTTTGGAGAAAAATCGACCTCAAAGTTTTTGCCGTTATTAAATCTCCAACTTCGATTAAATTTTCAAGATGCCATAGATCTAGCTCGTTTGTCAGAACTACTCTCGCAAATCCCTTGTCGAAGTCTGATTTGACTATTTTCAACGAACCACCATAAAAATTAATTGTTTTAAAACAAACTAAATTTAGGTGTATTTTTTGAAAAAGGGACAAGCCAGAGTAGATGAGTTTGCATTCGTACTCCTCGCTGGTGTAATATTAATCATCATATTGATGATTGTCTGGACAACTCCAACTGAGCCCATGCCTTTAGTTGAACCATCTTCTATAAGTTTGTCTATTCCAAGGAATCTGTCCAAAACTTTTGATTTAGAAATAATCGGTACGTTGACCAATGTTACCTTGTCTTCTAAAGGTCAAATTAGGGATTGGATTACATTTAGTAAGAACCGTTTCGATGTCCTGAACTCAACGATAGTCACAGTCAAAGTTAAAATCCCAAGGTTTACTAACTTAGGAACCTACACTGGAGACATACTTGTTAAGTCTACTGGGGGCGAAAAATCTGTTCCAGTGAGTATAGAAGTCACGAAGTACGAACTTCAAGAGTTCCACCGATCGATTCCTTTAGGCGATTTTAATGTTAGATATTCTGTTGGTTCTGATGTTTTGGACTCTAAGGAGAGCTTTGAGGTTTATAAAGGCTATTTTTCAGATAGCCAGAAAAGTTTGGTCGGTGTTTTGACAGACGAAAAACTTGCAATCGTGACTGACGGATATGTCCAATTGATAGTTGAAGAGACGAATAGTGAAGGAAATTTGATCGTTTTGTTTAACGGTCAAAAAGTTTTTAATGAGAAAGTTGGTCCAGGTTCATATAAGATACCTATCGACAAGTCTAAAATTGGGGAGTCAAATACTATCACGATTAAAGCAGGTTTGCCTGGTTGGAAATTTTGGATGAACACTGTTTACAAATTCAGGGTTGCAACCTTTGTTGCAAACTATATGGGCATATTTTCCAAAGAGGTTACATTCCCTTTAGAGTTTAATGAAGCAACAAACTTTGACCATTTTCTTCTTTCCTACAGGGTTAAGAATTATTCACTTCCTTTACCAGAACTAATAATTAGGATAAACAACCAGATGGTTTTTTCTGATAGACCACCTTTAGCTTTCTTCAACAAGGAGCTCAAAAACGACGTTCTGGGAAATCCCATCTTCTTGAATGTTGGCGACAATGTTATTTCGTTTTTGTTTGAAAGCGAAGCATACTATGAAATAACTGACGCAGTCCTATCAGTATACTATGTTGTCCCACCTTAAACCAATAATCGAATAAAATCCCTTGTTCCTGTTGCCGCACCCAAAATTCCTATTATTAGTTTTAAATAGTTGTTAAATTCTTTGTCCTTAGAAAATCTGTCGATTAAAATAAGAATGGAGACTATCACGATTAGTTTTGCGAATAAAAATGAGATAGGTCCAAAGATGTTTATTAGATAAGTTGGAAAGATGTGTTGTTCACTATACCTAAAAAAGTTTACTGCGACGAATGTTGTTGACGCATCAAACATTTGAAACAAAGAAACCATCCTGTTTGTTAGATCCCATTTTTTTAAAATTTTCCAGAATAAAAGAACCCAAGGAATGAATGATATGACTACTAGCAGCAATCCCCTAAAGTTAACCACTTTAAATTGTGGTAATATTAATGCGACTAGAATTAAGCCAAACGTGAAGCTTGTTTTAAAATATGGGATACCTTTCCTTTTCTCAATCAGCAAAGAAATCAACAAAACAGAAAAACATATCAAAAAAATGAACAGGTAAATGCCTGGGGTTATGATGAAATATGAGTTTATTAAGCCTAAGTCTTCTAACACCCTTAAAGAGGAGCCAAATATTATATAAGGAGATATGGCGATAGCCAATCTCTTGTCAATCCTAACCTTAACTTTTTTCAATATTTTGAAAATTAGAAAGACCGCCAGAATCAAAACTATAGCATAAGTAAAAGTCTTTGGTACATCATAACCCGTTTTCTTAGGAGATAAAAAATAGTCCAAAAAGTCTTGAATTCCAGGCATAAATAAAAATTTGCTTTCCAACATTTATATTATGAGAAAAGGTCAAGCAGGTAAGATAATAATAGTTATTATAATTATTGTAGCAATTGTGTTTTTCTTATGGCCATACATCGCTCAATATTTGGGTGCAACCCCAATCACTCCTGGGATAGAGTATAAAAATGATGTGATAACTATAGAGGAATATTCCATTTCAAATTTGAATCCATATGTTGGCAGACCTGTAACTATAAGTTTTTATGTTCAAAACAATGGAGATAAGAAAACCGAAAACGTGAGGGTAAAATTTTTTAGTATAGAACCCTTTTCTGACTCAAGCATAGCATGTTGGTTACCTCCCGGAGAATCTGGTAGTGAATGTAACTTTCCTTCTATTGAATCTACAGATCGTAGGTACGTTAGTCTAACCATGAATGCTCCTAAGGATATAACAGATGATACACCTATAACTATCGGATTTGAAGTGAGTTATTATGTAACTGGTTACAGAACTGCGATAATTCCAATTGTGGACAATAAACTGAAAACCAAACCCGATGCAAAGTACATGCAAAGTGCTCATAGCTATGGTCCTGTGCATGTTGACCTCAAACCAAAAATAGAAAGAATAACAGTTGAGAATGGTAAAGAGATCAAGGAAACTTGGGCGATACAAGGAGAGCAGTTTGAACTAGAAATGAACTTTAAGCACGTAGGAACACTCAAGGATGTAAGTTTACCAATCAAAATTGATAATATTAAATTTGATCCGGATCCTCCATATGGTTTGAATCCAGTTTCGAATTTGTGTAAACTTTCAGAAGGGGCAGAAGTCCCCGGAGACAAATCTTCCCTATCATGCTATCTTGAACCATTAGAATTAGAGGTTGGAGAATCAGAAAGACTAGGTATAGCTTCTGTTACCTTTGAATATCCATATAAGTTTACAAGAACAGAAACCTTTACGGTTAGACCAGAACCAACCTAATTTGCCATCTCTATAGCTATTTTTATATTGTCATCTTTCCAAATCTTATTAGATTGAAATGAGATGGAAATACTTATTTGGTCTTTCTTTAGTAATGGCAGTATTTCTATCTGGTTGTATAACTGCAGGACCGGGTGTAGGAGTAGGTGGAGCAATAGACGTCAGTTTTGTAGTAGACTCCACTTCAGTTCCAAAGAACTCACCCATGGGAGCGACAATAAC